>Ga0256407_10010735_pt1 | contig 12807 bp, 12 predicted proteins | sample RumenRJG_04DNA_FD_193489 | JGI IMG/M metagenome (GOLD analysis project Ga0256407, IMG submission 193489) | Bovine rumen microbial communities from Lethbridge, Alberta, Canada - RJG_04 | ecosystem: Host-associated > Mammals > Digestive system > Stomach > Rumen | place: Canada: Alberta... | reverse complement strand
CATTCTTGCTACTGGCGGAACTTCTGGTACTTATTATCCATTTGGTGGTGCTATCGCTAACATTTGGAACACAAAAATCGCAAATATGAACGTCACTGCTCAGGCAACTGGTGCTTCTGCAGAAAACTTGCGCCTCATTTCAAAAGGTGACGCAGAGTTCGCAACTGTTCAGAACGACGTAATGGATTATGCTTATCGTGGTTCAGATATGTTCCAGGGACAGAAGCTTCCAAACCTTGCTTCAATCGGCACTTTGTATCCAGAGGTTGTTCAGATTGCGGCTTCAAAATCAAGTGGAATCAAATCAATCAGTGACTTGCACGGCAAACGTGTTTCTGTCGGTGACGCAGGCTCAGGTGTAGAATTCAACGCAAAACAGATTCTCGAAGGCTACGGAATCACATTCGACGACATCAAAAAGAACAACCTTTCTTTCAAAGAATCAGCAGAAGGATTGCAGAACGGCACTTTGGATGCTTGTTTCATCACAGCTGGCGTTCCAAACGCTGCATTGCAGGAGCTTGCTTTCACAGCTGGTCTCATCCTTATTCCTGTAAACGGAGTAGAGGCTGATTCAATCTGCAACAAATATTCATTTTACACAAAGACTGTAATTCCTGCTGGCACTTACAAAGGCACAGACGTTGACACAGAAGCTCTTGCAATCAAAGCAACTTTGGCTGTAAGCGCATCTTTGGATGAGAACACAGTTTACGAAATGACAAAAGCATTGTTCGAGAACCTTGGCGAGCTTGGTGCTGCTCACGCAAAGGGCAAGGAAGTTTCTGCAAAAGCTGCCGTAACAGGCATTTCAGTTCCATTCCATCCAGGTGCAGCAAAATACTTCAAGGAAATTGGCGTATTGGATTAAAAAATACTGTCACACAGATTGATTTTGCTACGTTAAATCTGTTTTTCTTATAATTGGGATTTCGTAGAAATCCCGAATCCGTGTGGCAATCAAAAATCTAAAAGTGAAGAAAAACATTTTTTTGATTACGGCAGTGCTTGCTTTGGGGCTTAATTTGCCTTCGATTCGGGTGCTGTCGATTTCAAATCGAAAGAACTTTTCAGAAAGAATTTATTCGCGAAGCGGGGCTGAGTCAGGCTTCGTAATCAGCTATACGCATTCTGTAAATAAAGGGCGTGTGCATGATTTTTATCTTCCTGCGACTGACAGCAGCCTAGAGCTTTTTATGACGGAATTCGTTTCCTATGGAGCTGGAATTCCTGAGCCTTATGAGACTAGCGGGGCTGAATTTCATTGTACGGACAAGGGTTATGTAATCAGCGGCTTAAACAGACGGCTGCCTAATCTTGTTATGGCCGTTGGTGTGATTGCCGATCATTCCGTGAGTTTTGGCAAAGATGCGATGGAAGGTATGACATTTAACGAGCAGAACGAATTCTTTCTGAAAGATTTTTTCAAACCTCAGACAAGCCTTGCTTTTGAGATTAAGCGAGTTTCTGTGCTGAGCTATTTTATTTCAAAAAAATTGGAGGACAAAAATGAGTGATGAGATTGAAAATACAAAGGAAAGCCCTCTTGTAGAAAGTTTGCTTCCTACCACAAACGAAGACGAGATGAAGAATCTCATGCAGAATCTGGACAGGGAACAGGCTTATCGTGAGCATAAATGCTGGCGACAGTATATCACGGTGCTTGTTTCGATTGCATTTTGTGTTTTTCAGCTTTATGCAACATTGACTGGGCGCATTCCGGCTCAGATTCTACGTGCGAGTCATCTTGCGTTCGTTCAGTTCTTGGCTTTCTTGCTTTTCCCTGCCGCAAAGTCCATGCCCAAGGACACCCTTCCTCTTTATGATGTAGTTCTTGCTTTTATCGGTGCGGGTTGTTGGTGCTATTACATCATCAATTTCCAGCAGATTGTGCTTCGTGCTGGTGCGTATACACCTCTTGATATTGCGGTCGGTGTTGTTGGAATCATCATTTTGTTTGAAAGTTGCCGTCGAATCGTTGGCCTTCCGATTATGATTATTGCCGGTTCGTTCATTCTTTATGCTTTCATCGGAAAATATCTTCCGGGCTTCTTAAATCATCGTGGTTACAAGCTCACTCGCGTAGTAAGCCACTTGTATTACACTACCGAAGGAATTATGGGCACTCCAATCGGAGCCTGTTCAACTTTTATCTTCCTTTTCATTCTTTTTGGTGCATTCCTCGAAAAAACAGGAATCGGTCAGTTCTTCATTGACTCGTGCAATGCGATTGCGGGCGGTGCAAGCGGTGGCCCTGCAAAAGTTGCGGTTCTTTCTTCGGCACTTCTCGGTACTGTTTCTGGAAGTTCAGTTTCGAACACAGTTGGTTCCGGCTCATTCACAATCCCAATGATGAAACGACTTGGTTATCGCGGTGAATTTGCAGGTGCAGTTGAGGCGGCTGCTTCTACTGGTGGGCAGCTCATGCCTCCGATTATGGGTGCGGCGGCTTTCTTGATGGCTGAGAGCGTTGGTCTTCCTTATATCACTGTCGTTAAGGCTGCGATTATCCCGGCTTTGCTTTATTTTGCAGGAATCTTTATCACAGTTCATCTTGAGGCTCACAAACTTGGGCTTAAAGGTCTTCCAAAAGAAGAAATTCCTCGCTTTTTCCCGCTTTTCCTTTCTCGTGGTTACATGATTCTTCCTTTGGCAGTTATTATCTTCTTCCTCTGTTCTGGAAAAACTGCTACATATTCTGCTCTCATGGGTATTGTTTCGATTATCGTGATTGCAATTGCTGTTTCATTCGTTGACATTGCCAAAGGAAAGAAACCTCGCTTCACTCCTGACGACTTGGTTCATGTTCTTTGCGCGGCTGCCCGCGGAGTTATCAGCGTTGCGATTGCCTGTGGAATGGCAGGAATTATCATTGGCGTAGTAACATTGACTGGCTTGGGCTTAAAGCTCGGTGCTGGTCTTGTTGTTCTTGCTCATGGCCAACTTTTCATCACCCTTCTTCTTACAATGGTTTCTTCTATTATATTGGGAATGGGCGCACCGACTACAGCAAACTATTTGATTACTTCGACAATCACAGCGGGAGCAATTGTTAACTGTGTTTATGGTCAGGTTACTCCTAGCCCGGAACAGCTTTTGCCAGCACACATGTTCGCGTTCTACTTTGGAATTATCGCCGACGTTACGCCTCCTGTAGCCCTTGCCGCAATCGCAGGCGCCGCAATCGCAAAGGCCCGCCCTATGCGCACGGCTGTCAACGCGACAAAACTGGCAATCGGAGCTTTCATCGTCCCATACATGTTCATCTACAATCCTGCCATGCTCATGATTGGCGCAAATGCCCTTTCAATCCTTGGAATCACAGTAACGGCCTTGCTCGGCATGTTCGGAATTTCTGTCGGCCTTGAAGGTTATGCTTTTGCCCGAACAGGATTCTTGAACAACTTCAATGTTTCTGAAAAACTCAAAAAATCTATGTCTGCCCTTGAGCGACTCTGCTTCCTCGCAGCAGGCTTATGCTGTATTGACCCTCACCTGGCTACGGATATTTTTGGTGTGATTTTGCTTGTTGTTCTTATTGGTGCGCAGATTTTGCGAAGAAAGCGTTTGTAGTGCGCTGTTTGTTGGCTTTTTCGCAGTTTTTGCATTATAATAGAAATATATGAACAAAGAATTCTCAGACCGTCTTCAAAAAATTGAGGCGGTCTTAAACACATATCTTCCTTCTCTGGTCAATGATGACTGGCGCGCGCTTTCTTTTGGTTCTATTGATTCTTGTGTCAATAAAACGCATATTTCGAATTTGCTTGATCCGTGCAAAAATCTCGTTGATTTGGGGGGCAAAAGATGGCGGCCTCTTCTCCTTGTTTTGTGTGCCGAGCTTGTGGCTGATTCAAGAAAAAAATATGCTTTTAATGATAATTATGAGTCGAATTCAATTGAAAAGGCCTACAGTATCACGCCACTTGTAGAATTTGCACATACCGCTAGCCTGATTCATGATGATATTGAAGATTGTGCCGACACCCGCCGGGGAAAGCCTGCCGCCCACATCAGTTACGGTCTTGATGTCGCCTTGAATGCGGGTTCATGGCTTTATTTTGAGGCAAGTGCCTGCATTAAAAATCTCAAAATATCCGATTCAGAAAAACTCCGCCTTTATGAGCTTTTCTTGCTTGAACTCCGCCGTTTGCATCTGGGGCAGGCTATGGACATTCTCTGGCATCGTAACCCGGAGCTTATTCCTTCTGTTGCAGAATATACGGCGATGGTTCGAAACAAAACTGGCACTCTTTCACGTCTTGCGGTCAAGCTTGGAGTTTTTGCTGGCGGGGCTGAGCAAGAGTTGATCGAAAAAGCTGGTAGCTTTGCTCAAGATATTGGCACGGGATTCCAGATTATCGATGATGTAATCAATCTTACGACTGGCAATCCTGGCAAAAAACGTGGTGACGACATTGTTGAGGGCAAAAAAAGCCTTCCTGTTCTGATTCACCTCGAAAAAAATCCGGGTGATGCACAAAGAATCGCATCGCTTTTCTCACAGGCTCGTTCCGAGGGCATAGATTCGCCAGCAGTTGAAGAAGCAATTTCAATCCTTACGAATAGCGGTGCTGTCGATGAAGCAAAAAGTCGCGGTCAAAAAATCATCGAAGAAAATGCAGATAATCTTGCCACTCTTTTTGGAACGCCAGATTCAAAGGCGGCAGGGCTTATAAAAGAGCTGTTTGAGGTATTGCGAGGAAAATAATGGTAGAGAATGTTTCATCACTTAATACGCAGGCGATTGAATTTGCCGAGCATGGCCAGTATTTTGAAGCAATTGCTTGTCTCAAACGGGCGATTTCAATCGAACGCTACAATCATCTTCTCTGGTACAATCTCGGCATAACTTATCGTGATGCTGGAAATCTTGGGGATGCCAAGCAAGCTCTTTTGCGCGCTCATGAAATTGCTGACGACGATGATGAAATCCTCGAAACTCTTGCGCTCGTCTGCTTTAATCAGGGCTGCAATGAGGAAGCTATGGCTTATTGCCTTGAAGGGCTTGCCAAAAACAGCCAGAATGCGCATATTTGGAACACAATTGGCGTGATTTATTTCAATCAGAACGATTATCCCATGGCATGCGAGGCTTTTGAGAACGCAGTCACAATCAATTCGTACTATTACGATGCACTTTTCAATCTTCGCGACACTTATGAGGAACTTGGAAATAAGGCCGGTTATCAGATGTGCGTGGAGCAGATGAAAAACATCCAGCTTGGTGAGAACGATTTTAAGAACGAGGGCAATGATGCGTGATTTTGCAATCGTCAAAGGTATTGACGGACAAAAAATCGAAGTTGTTTCACTTATTTCAGACGCATGTGTTGCCTGCAATAATATATCCTGTGCAAGAGATGGCAAAAGTTTCCATGTCATCAACCGAAAGAATTTCCCGCTTCAAGAAAACATGATAATTCGCATCGGATTTCCACGGATTCTAAAAGGCCTGCTTGGGCTTTTTTCACTTTTGATGCCAATCGCAAGTTCTGTTCTTGGTTTTTTACTGACTCCGTATTTTTCACAGCGTTTTGATTTTGCTGTTACACCTTCAAGTCAGGCTTGTATGGTAGGCATTTTCTTTGTGATTGCATCGCTTCTGGTTTTTATTGTCAGCCGAACTGATATTCATTTTAGCAATCCTGAAGTTATTCAGGTCTTATAGTTTCTTCCATTTTTCTTCAAGAACTTTCCATTTTATTCCTGTTTGACAGTTTTCGGTTTCAATTCTTACGATTCGGAAGGAATTGAATTTGATTTGCGGCGAAAGCTGCGTCTCGGATATTTTTTTTATCACCAATTCCTTTGCAAGATTGTTTTTGCTTTTTTCTTCAAAGATTCTGCATAGTTCTATTTTGCCGATTGAATCTTTTTCGTTGATATTCATTTGGATTTGCAAAACAAAGCTGTTTTCATATCTGACAATGCTATCGGCTAGAATTTTTGTGATTTTTGATTCCAGGCTTGTCAATTCGTTGTTTTTAATACAAGTGGGTAAGATGGGAACAGCAAACAAGCCTTGCTCATGATTTTCATTTATTAGAGCGCAAAGCTCCTTCTGTAAATTTCGGAGAATTATTTCTTGGTTCGGATTTGGGAAAATTACGATTTCGTTTTTCATTTTTTATCACTTTTATTCATATATGATAGTTAATTTTTTTGATTTGTGGTAGATTTTTAATATGATTAAGCTGAATCATTTCTTTAAGAATTTAATTTTACTTTCATTGGTTACATTGCTTTTTTCATGTTCACATAAATCTGCTTTTGTGCTTGATATTCCTGATTTTTATTCTGGTGAAGTCTTGGAAACTTCTTCTGGCGGAGTCCGTTATTTTTCTTTTTCGGCAGAGCAGCGGGGGGCAATTCAAAATTTCTTTAATAAAAACGGTGATGCGGCTCTCTTTATCCAGCTCAAAACTTTGAACCTTAAAACTTCTGAATCCGACAAGGCCGGTGTTATTTCTTTTGGATTTTTTTCTGATATCAAAACAAAGTCTGCTGAGATTCAGAACGTTCCGGTGGTTACGGATTATCTTCAGAAGTACAACGGTGCTGCTTTTGCCCTTGCATTTTGTTTCGGAAAGGAAAAGCCTGTTCCTGCAGGATTTTTTATAAAGTCGGCTTCAAAAGTAAGCATTGATTCTGCACAAATTATGCGGGCCTTTGTCGGCCATGATTTTTCTGGCAACGTTCCGATTTTTGCCTTTGCACCGAACGGCGGAGTCAATAACGGTACGGACGATTTCCGCGGTGCTTCCCTTGCTTTCAATTCAATCAACACTCGCGAAGGACTCATGCCAAAAATTACCGTCAAATTCAAGGATACAGATGGCAGTCAGAAACTTGCATTTGGCGGTGAGGTTCTTTACATCCGTCGCAATGAAAAGCCTGTGGAAATTCCTACGGCTGCACTAAAATCTCCGTTTTCGGTTGTAACATATCCTGATGAAGAGCAATATCCTCAGTCAGTCTTGCTCACAGCTTCAGAAACAAATCTGCTTGTTTTTGCTCAGGGACGCAAAAATGTCCTTTCTCCGATAAAAGTTGACCCGGGGCTTATAATAAACTGGTCGCGCAACAACTGGCGTGGCAATGATTATGAGCTTTTTGAATGGGACAGATTCCCTGGAGTCCTATACTTTGACATCTCAACTTATTCTGTTCAGGATGATTTTTTCCGCCGACTTGCTTTTTTTGTTGAGAAGGCGGGCTATCGCGGGCGGATTCTTTCAGATGGCGAGCTTAAAGGAAAGCATGGTTATAACGCTCACGATTATAAGGCTGATGATTTGGCTCGATTTTTTGAAAAATCACGAGTCGAAAACATTCAGCTTAATGAAAAGGAGCTTCTTTTAAAAGAAATTCTGGCATATAACGGCGTGATTCAGATTGCGGCAGGCGGTGAGGTAACGGCTGGAGTCGGGGCAGTAATTTCAATTTCCCAGGAGTCGCCTGTCTATCTTCGCTCAACCTTCATTGCGCATGAGGGATGGCACGGAATCTTCTTTATTGACGAGGAATTCCGAAACACCGTGGCTTCGATTTATTACACGATTGACCCAAAAACTCTTGCTTACCTCCGCCGTTATTTTCAGGTTACTCCGAGCCTTAATTATGATGTCCATGATGATTACCTCATGAAGAATGAATTCATGGCATATATGCTCCAGAGGCCTCTTTCTCAGACCGCAACATACTTTGTTGACATGGCAAAGCGCGAGCATTCACAGCAGCTTGCCAAGCGTGAAGCTGATTATATCATTGAGACTGGCGGAATGGGCTTTGAAGGTGCGGCACGATTGCTTGACGAATATGTGAGCGACCGCTGGAATTTGAGCGCAGGCCGTGTCTGGCTGATTACTAGATAAAACTTGTTATAATGCCGTAAGATCCAGATTGAATTGTTTTTCGACACCAACCGAAGTCATGGGACCGTGGCCCGGCATTATTACCGTGTCATCATTCATCGTGAAGATTTTTGACATTATTCCGTTGCAAAGATGCCTTTTGGTGTATGCACATGAACTGGAACCGATTGTTCCGGCAAAAATTACATCGCCTGTAAAAAGAACGTTGTTGATTTTGTAGACGATAGAATCTGCACTGTGGCCAGGAAGGGAGAAATACTCCACATCAAGGCCTGCGATTTTTTTGACGCCTTCATCTTTGAGGATTGTCATGCCGTTCGCAAGCTCATTGTCTGCCGCATAAACGTAAAAATCATAAATCTTCCGCAGGGTTTTTAAGCCTCTGTAGTGATTCGAATGTTTGTGAGTTATCAAGACGGCCACCAAATCGTAGTTTTCGCGTTCAATCTGGGCAATCAGTGCGTTTGAAATCTTGCACGGGTCAATAATCAAAGCCTGCTTTGTAACTTCATTTACGACGAGATAGCAGTTTGTGAGTTTTGCAAAATCAAGATGGTGATAGATTTTCATAAACTTGGTCCTTTCTGAACGCCCTGAGGAACGTCAAGTTCCTGAAGGCCGGTGAACAATGCGCTTCCTCGTTTGTCGAAAATTGCCGCATTTGTATTTGACTGGCGGAACGAAACATTTTTTTGGGTTATTTCGTAGAATACAGTTTCTTTTATGTTGCAGTTTCGGAAAGAAGTGTCAATTAACTTTGCGTTGATGAAATATGAACTGTATAAATCGGAATCGTCAAAAGAAGACTGAAACGATGAGATTCCGCAAAAATTATCCTGTACTATATCGCTGCCTGTAAAGATAACGTGGCTGAACTTTGCTCCGGCATACGAAGAAAAAAGAATGTTGCTGCCGATGAAGTTACAGTCCGCAAAGACTGAGAAGGCAAAATTTGAAAGACGCGCCCGGAATCCCGAAGTTTTTATTCCAGAAAAAAGACAGTTCGAAAAATCGCAGCCGTAGAAACTTTTGTTGGTGAAATCGATATTCGAGAATGATAGGCCGCTTGCATTCAATCCGATGATTTTATCATGCGACTCAATATAAGAATAAAGTTTATTTTGCAGGGCTGTTTTGTCCTGTGTGTGTGCATAACAAAAATCTGCACTTTCAATGAGATTGCCGTTTTGGTCAACATCAGAAATTGCGAAGTGTGCGCATCTCTGTTCTCTGCATCTTGAAAATGAATACATATCTTTATTGTAGCAAAAAATCTTCCATATAAAAAGACTATCATTGCAAGATTTGGTATAAAAGATTAAAATAAACTCATGAATGATTTTGTGGACTTTGCCTTTCTCGACAGCGGAACAGGTGGAATTCCATACATGCTTTCTCTTCACGAAAAATTGCCAGAAGCCGTTTGTGTCTACCTCGGTGATACGGAGCATTTCCCTTATGGCGAAAAGTCTTCAGAACAGGTCACGGAGTGTGCGTCAAAATCAATACAAAAAATCATCGACTTATGGAATCCCAGAGCAATCGTCATCGCTTGCAATACAATTTCAGTGACTGCTTTGGACTCATTGCGCGCAAGATTTACAAACCTTCCTATCATCGGCACTGTTCCCGCAATCAAAGTCGCGGCCTCTGTCACCAAAAACAAACGAATCGGTCTTCTGGCCACCACAGCTACGGTCAATCATCCTTATTGCAAAAAGCTTGTCGAAGAATTTGCAAGCGACTGTCAGGTTTTTAACCGAGCTGACCCAAATCTGATTGATTTTATCGAAAAAAACTATTTCAACGCGAGCGAAGAAGAGCGGCTTGGCGCGGTAAAAGAGGCTGCCGACTTCTTCAAAAAAAATGATTGCGACACTGTGATTCTGGGATGCACCCACTTTACGCACATTGCCGAAGAAATGCGAAAGGCATGTGGCAGCGGAATCACTGTGGTTGACAGCCGTGACGGAGTTGCGAATCAGGCAATCCGTAAGATTCACGAAGAAAACAAAAATAATATTCAGGCGGAAGGTGTAAAAACTCCTGTCAAAAATCTTACATTCTTTGTCACAAAGGCAAATGAATCAGAACTTTTGGAATATAAAACTTTATGCGAAAATCTAAAAATACCATTTGGAGGTGTTAAATAGAAAATTTCCCAAAGAAATTTTCAGTTTTTCACTTTCAATTTTCATTTTATAAAGGGAGCGAATTATGAAAACTTATGGCGTGATTATGGCAGGTGGCGGCGGAACTCGGTTCTGGCCTCTTTCTCGACAGGCAACACCTAAGCAGCTTCTCAATTTGAGCGGCAAAGACTTGATGGTAAACGAGGCAATTGACCGCCTTTCACACACCGCAAACAAGGACGATATTTTCATCGTCACGAACAAAACTCAGGTTGCAAAAATGCTTGAGGCCACAAACGGCAGGGTCAAAAAAGACCATATCCTTTCTGAACCAAGTGCGCGAAACACAGCCGCTTGCATCGGTTATGCCGCAATGGAAATCATCAAAAAATACGGCGACGGAATCATGGTAATCACTCCGAGTGATGCCTATATCAAAAATGAAGCCGAATTCACACACATTTTGGGGATTGCCGTAAAAGCAGCCGAAGCAGAGGATGCTCTTGTCACTGTCGGAATCACGCCAACTTTTGCCGCTACAGGCTATGGCTATGTCAAATTCCAGAAATCTGGCGAAGACGTTCTCAAAGTCCTCGAATTCAAAGAGAAGCCGGACGAGGCGACTGCCAAGAAATATGTTGAGAGCGGCGAATATGCCTGGAACAGCGGAATGTTCATTTGGAAAGCAAGCACAATCCTCACAAAATTCGAAAAATACTTGCCGGATATTTATGCCGACCTTCAGAAAATCGGCAACGCCATGAAAACAAGCGACGAGCAAAAAGTAATCGAAGAGGTCTATCCAAAGATTACAAGCATTTCTATTGACTACGGAATCATGGAAAAGGCTGATGACGTTTATGTTGTGCCGGGCGAATTCGGCTGGAATGACGTAGGCAGCTTTGACATGCTCGGTGTTTTGCATGATGCGGACGAGAACGGCAATAAAAACTGTATCACATATTCAAGCGGTCGTCTTGTCGCAACAATTGGTCTGGAGAACGTGGTCGTAATCGAAACTGGTGACGCTGTTCTTGTTTGCAACAAAGACAAAGTTCAGGACGTTAAGAAAATTGTTGAGCAGCTTAAATCGGCTGGTCGAACAGAGTTATTATAAATAAGGAGAGGAATATGAGAAAAGCGGGAATTTTGATGCATCCGACGAGTCTTCCAGGCTCGGCAGGAATCGGAACATTCGGAAAGTCTTCATTTGCCTTTGTTGACTGGCTTCAAAAAGCCGGAATGAAAATCTGGCAGGTACTTCCTTTAGGGCCGACAGGCTACGGTGACAGCCCTTATCAGTCGTTCTCAACTTTCGCGCTTAATCCTCTTCTGATTGATTTTGATGACTTGGTTGAGCGTGGCTGGGCCACTTCAAAGCATGTTAAAAAGCCATCATATATAAAAACTTCTGGCAAGGTTGATTTTGGTGCTGTAGTCTGGTGGAAGAGCAATGCGCTTAAAGAAATTTCGAAATATTTCCTTGATTTGATAGCGAACTCAGATTCTACGGAATCCAGCGATTTTGAATTGAAAACAAAAGCTGATTTCTTGGCATTCTGTCAGGAAAATCAATACTGGCTCCGCGATTATGCGGCTTTCATGAGCATCAAGTCATTTTACGATGCAAAGGCCGCCAAGCAGTCCGAAGAAGAAAAGCGTGCGGTCAACGGAGCCTGGAACGTATTCTGGGAGAAAAAACTTTCAAAGCATGATGAGAAAGCCGTTGAGAAATGGATAAGCGAGCATACCGAGGACTTCTTGCAGACAGAGGTCGTTCAGTTCTTTGCGGCAAAGCAGTGGGCGGCTGTCCATGAATATGCCAAATCAAAAGGAATTGAAATCGTGGGCGATGTTCCGATTTTCGTTGCGGCGGATTCAAGCGATGTCTGGGCAAACCAAAAATTGTTCCAGATTGGCTCTGACGGCGAGTTCAGTGCAGTTGCCGGCGTTCCGCCTGATTATTTTTCTGCGACTGGTCAGCTCTGGGGCAATCCTCTTTACGACTGGAAGGCGATGAAAAAAGACGGTTTCGCATGGTGGATTGCCCGCGTTAAAAAAATGCTTTCTTTGGTTGACTATGTGCGAATCGACCATTTCCGTGGATTTGAGTCTTATTGGGCTGTTCCGTTCGGAAGCGAGAATGCAATCAACGGAAAATGGGAAAAGGGACCTGGAATTGAGCTTTTTGATGCGATTAAAAAAGAGCTGGGAGAGCTTCCTTTGATTGCCGAGGATTTGGGAATCATCACTGATGAAGTGCGTGCCTTGCGAGACGAGGCAAAGCTTCCTGGCATGAAAGTCCTTCAGTTTGCTTTCGACAAAAACGAAAGAAAGGCTGGTGCGCTCAAAAACGCATTCCTTCCGCATAATTATGACACGACGAACTGTGTGGCTTATACGGGCACTCACGACAATGACACAACTCAGGGCTTGTTCGAGTCGCTTGATGATGAGAGCATTGTCCTGATTGCGGATTATCTTACAGGTGAGGAACATTCTGTTGAGGCCGCCAGAAAACTTGTTACGAGCAAAAAACTTACAAGGATATTCATAAAAACAACCCTTTCAAGCATTGCCGAAATTGCAGTGATTCCGCTCCAGGATGTTTATGCCGTTGGTAACGAGGGGCGCATGAACATGCCAAGCACAAGCGGAACGAACTGGTCTTGGCGGGCAGAGCAGGGGCAGATTTTTGGCGAAAAGGCAGGAAAGGCTGCGGCCTGGCTCAAACAACTCTGCGTTTTGTACGCAAGATAAAGAATTAGAGGTTTTTTAATGATACGTACTCTTTGGGA
>Ga0256407_10010731_pt1 | contig 12810 bp, 10 predicted proteins | sample RumenRJG_04DNA_FD_193489 | JGI IMG/M metagenome (GOLD analysis project Ga0256407, IMG submission 193489) | Bovine rumen microbial communities from Lethbridge, Alberta, Canada - RJG_04 | ecosystem: Host-associated > Mammals > Digestive system > Stomach > Rumen | place: Canada: Alberta... | reverse complement strand
CAGTGCGTATGCGCAAAGCGGTACACGCCCTTGATGCCCGTGAGCCGCGCATAGTCGTTGAGCTCGTCCACGGTCGTGGGATGGAGCGTGAAGGCGGACTTTCCGAACTCCTCCGCGAACTTCCACGCGAGCATCACCCCGAGCTTGGCGGGATGCTCCGAACCGTCAATGCCCTTGACGGCGTCGTCAAAGAGGTTCTGGTCAACGCGGATGACGCCGCTTGGCTGGGAGTGCGTTCCGCCGCAGCGGCCGACGAACGCGTCGATCGTGTCGGGGTCAACGCCCTCCGCCTTGAGCATGTCCAGAATCACGCCGCGCCGAAATGGCATCTGGTCATTGACGTGCGAAAACTTCAGAAGCTCGGACGCTTCGTGGAAGAGCTTCCGCTCGAAGACCGACGTCTCGTCTTCGAAGAGGCTGACCTTCGTCGAAGTCGAGCCTGGGTTGATAACAAGCAGCCTGAATTTTCCGTCTTTCATTTTTGTCTCTTTTAGCGCGAAAAGAATATTATATCATATCCTGGATTTTCCCGCAGAAATTAGATGCACAGGCGAGATACACCACGTTTCACCGCGACTTCATGCCCGGCAAGATGGCGCTAATGGCCTCAGCGGCAGCGGAAAGCGTAGCGCAGCTGTGTACGGACGAAATTGCCACGCGCAGACGCGCCTTGCCGCGAGCCACCGTTGGATAACGTATTGCGGGTATCAGGAATCCGCGTTCCATGAGTTTGGCCGCAACGGCAACCGCCTTGCTCTCGTCGCCTATCTCCACCGGCACTATCGCCGACTGCGTTTCCGCCGCGATTCCACGCTTGCGCAGCTCCGCGGCAAAGTATGCAGTCTTAGTCCGGAGCTGTCTCACTCGATCGGGTTCCGTTTCAAGGATTCTCAGCGACTCGATCGCCGCGCCGACAGCGGCCGGGGCGGGCGATGTCGAGAAGATGTAGGCGCGTGAGCGGTTCACGAGATAATCGGCAAGCATCCTTGACGTGCAGACGAAACCGCCTTCTGCGCCAAGCGCCTTCGAGAGCGTTCCGACCGTGAGATCTGCGCGCGGGCATCCGAAATGCTCCGCCGTGCCGCGCCCCGTTGCCCCAAGAACTCCGACGGCATGTGCGTCGTCGACGAAGGAGAAGGCGTCGTATTGCGAGCACAGGTCGAGCATCTTCGGCAGCGGCGCGATATCGCCGGCCATTGAGAAGACACCGTCGCTGACGACCAACCGCCTGCGGTAGCCGCCGCAACGTGAAAGTTTCCCGGCGAGGTCGTCCATGTCGCGATGACGGTACACGACGACGTCCGCGCCGGAAAGCCTGCATCCGTCGATGATGGAGGCGTGGTTGAGTTCGTCGGAAAGTATGACGTCGCCCCTGCCAGCGAGCGCGGAGATTACGCCGACGTTGGCCATGTAGCCCGTCGCGTAGGAGACAGCCGCCTCGCTCCCGAAGAAGGCTGCAAGCCGCTCTTCAAGTTTGACGTGTAGCGGCTGCGTTCCGGTAGTGAGACGCGCGCCGCCAGTTCCGGCACCGAAACTCTGCGCCGCATCGGCGGCGGCCTTCTTGACGCGCGGATCTTTCGCGAGGCCTAGATAGTCGTTTGACGACAGCACTGCGACTTCGCGCCCGCCCGCCATCGCACAGCCCTCGGGACGCATCTCCAGAACGCGCGTCTCGCGCCAAAGTCCGGATGTTCGGATTGCGTCGATTTCCCGCTTTATCCCGTCGAGGCGATTCCCCCTCGCAGTTCCGTCCGGCATGGGAATCGCCTCTACTAGCACGGGCGTCTCCTCCAGAAAGCGGATCGTATTCGATGGATCGCCTGCGATCCCGCGGCAGACGAAGATGCGTCCGCCATGCGCGTCGCCCATTTCCTTCATGCAGGTTATCCGGCGGTAGCCCGTTGAACGCGACGCCACGTATCCAATGACATAATCGGGGTCGTCGGATATGCATAGCTCCGCGACAATTCCCGGAGCCGCGGCGACCTTCGAGGCAAGGACAATAGCCTCTGCATAATGGCTCTTCGACGATGGCGGGAGGCGCCCCTGCGCTCCAGCGGCGTCCATGCATGTCGCGCGCACGCCTCTCGCCTTGTCTGGTTCAAGCCGTTCAAGCGTGTCGGCATCCACGAGCATGGCGCCGCGCATCGGCCCCGCGGCGGCGAGCATCGCAACCACCTCGCTTGCGCGCTCGACGCCGGCCTCGCGCAGCAGGCGTTCGGCAATGGCGAGCCCCTCGCCCGGAGTCGACGCGGTCTCAGTTGCGACCGGCAAAGCCTTGATGCGAAGCACGTCGCCTATCGCGGCGACCTTGAGGGAGATGAAGTCAGGATCGCCCTTTGAATGTCCGAGCGCACGACGAACGAGTGCGGAGACCGTCTCTGGCGCGGCGGAAGGCGCAACTATCCTCTCCGCACCTGACACGTGTTCACTGCCGCGAGAGGCGCGCATCTTCACTGAAAAGAGACGGGGCTCACTCATGGAAACCTCCACGCCATCCCGTCATAGTCGGCCATCTCTTTATACTTAATTTCCGTCAATTTTCGTACTAACTCAAAAACGGCATTGGTGTCGGAGAAAACGTCCCAGCCATGTATTTTGCCGTCTGGCTTGCAGAATGTCGCACACTTGACATATGCCGCGCTCGTCACGTTCCCGACAAAGAAGCCAGAAAATCCCGCACGATATGAGACGATGCGCTCGTCCTCGTATTGAATAATTGCAGTGTTTCTACAGGACCAGCGCGGGGTTTCTTCCAGGAAAACGTCCGCTCCGGGATCGACATCTGGACACTTGCCAACGCGAGATTCACCTTCACCGCGCCACTCATGTTCTATATTCTTTGAACTGTTGTTGGAGAGAAACTGGTTCCCATAAAAGCGCGTCATGGCATCCCAGTCAGCAATGTTGCCTTTGAATGGCTCGCGGCGATAATTCCGCAATCGTTCCCCAATCCATGTCTGTACTGACTTTGCAACTGGGGAATCTCCAGTTGGCCAGTCGACGACCGCAGTCCAGTCCACACGCATCCCACCCCAAGCGTCTGTCGCAAGTGCCGCCCGCCGCTCATGCCTAAAAGGTTCAGGGGCTCCTATGACTGGCCTGATAAACACACCGGCAACGGATATAACGATTACCAAACTTGTTCGTGTTGTTACCATGTCTTGACAGCCTTTCCGTTGTTAAACGTCACAAGGTATTAAAACATCATACGAGAAGAGTCCAACATCATCTTCCGCGCCCTGAAGAACAAGCCCGCCTCCAGTATCTGCAAGTAACGCGTGGCTATACGCGCATCGATTTGCTCTTGCAGCACATCACGCGAGAAGGCCAGTTTATAGATGTCAGCTTCTGAAGCAAAATTATTCATTCCCAAACCGCTTTCCACAAAATTCAGAATCCAAACGTTGGCTGAGTCAGCGTCGTTGCGACATGGGAATTTGTCCCCTTCCCTACAACCACAACATCGGCCGGGTGAAAGTGCAAGAAAGATTCCTTATTTTTTAACGCTTCATCTAAAACCCCTACATGGCGCATCGACAAATAAAGAGCAACCGCATACGCCTGGCAATTGAGGGACTTCTGCGGATTGAACTCAATGTCCGTGAAGCAATCATATTTGCATGCTGCAGCAGAAAGCTTAGGATTTCTCGATAATGCACGAATGTAAAACCAGTCATAGAATACTCGGGTAGGATACAGCTCCCAACGGTCTCCATCGATTTCAAATCCAATCAGCTTCCCAGCGTTCAAGTTCCTTACATAATCCCTCACGAGACGAGGATCTTTGCCATATAATTCGGGAAACGGTCCAGCCTTTTCAAACACCTTGCTCGCCTGAAAAGCAGTTTCCACGGGCATAAAATCGTCATCCGTCGGGAATGACAGGTTAAAGGCACTCAGACAGACTCCGAGCTGCTCAGTAGACTTACTTGACACTTCGAGGATCTTACACACCGGGAAGTTCCTCCAAATGGACGCGTGAAGCGCACTCACATTCCGCTGTTTCTGGGTGAACGAAAGGCCGGGAGACCAGGCGAATTCGAACGTCCGTGTATCATCAACTCCGACAACGCTCAACAAAGGGAAAAAAGCAGGACGAGAAGCCATCGCTATCAGTCTCCAAAGCAAATACAAGTGTTATCGTCTTGAATGACCTCCGCTCTATTGACGAATTCGTATCCATCCGATTCTAGAGGCATGGCAGGCGTACACCCCGCATTCGATAGAAGATCCTTCGCTCGAACCATCTCATCATACGATTGAAATACCACACGTTTGATGTAGATGACCGGAATCTCACCTGGGATCAAGGCTTCGGCCTGACTGTTGGTCGCCCAATTGCAATGCGCACCGCGCTCTCGCTTCGTTTCCTGCATAACGGTAACGCGGTTCTCATCCTGCCGACCGCTTGTGACCAAATCAGCATAAAGAGCTTCCAGCCCCGCGAGGCCTTCTTGGGACCCGTTACGCCGAACATACGTCGAGGCAGCGTTCGCGACAGTGAATACGACCTTGTTCTTGAGCAGACAGATCGTGTCCAGCTCAATGATACACCACGGTTCCATAGCTACGCCCGCGCTGCGCGACTTCATGGCCGCAAACAGATCAACGTTGATCCGCTCAATGGACGTATTGATACAATCAAGCCGTTTGTCCCAACGTTCCGAATCATTGGCGTGAAAATACCGTCCGACTGGTGAATTGGGATTGTCTTCAATGAAATGTCGCATCGTCTCTCGTGACATTATCTTGCCCGATAGCAAGATTCCTATAAGGCCACTTGTTGAGGTGAAGTGAACGACCTTGGAAATCTCGCGTTCACGAATGAAGGCCGCTATAGCGACGGACTCTTCCGAAAGCACGAATCCGGGAGGCAACACTCTAAGTCCGCCGTCTATGCACGCAATCCCCATACCGCATCGGGTGCATGTGTAGGCATACCCATCCGCGTATCGCGGAACAAGCTGCGCTTCGCCACAGATAGGGCATTTGCATTCCATACTCATGTGTCTGCGCACAACCAAACGTGTTCTATTGGGAAACGAACTGTCGTGCCTCTTGACGTTAGCGCAAAGCGAAGCAGTAGCGAGTGCCGACCCCGAGAACGCAGAAAATTCGATGCGTGTTAAACTGTCGGGAAGGCGTATCGCAAACAATGCTGAACAATCAGAGAAGGCCGAATCTTCGATAGTTGTCAACCCCTCATCTATATGAACTGAGCTGAGGCATTTACAATCCGAGAAGGCCCAGTCTCCAATTGCCCGTACTGAACCAGGTATAAACACTTGCCTAAGAGTATTGTTGCGATGAAAGGCCGTATTGCCAATGCGCCACACGCCGTTTTTGATGACAACTGCCTGTTCTCGGCCGAAATACTTGACAAGAACGATACCAGACTTTGTTAAACAGTAAAGAACGTTGGCCTCAATGAAATAGCCTTCCTTCCCTGCCGGCTTAGTCTCGGTCAATTCAATCCGTAGATCGTCGCCCCCCGTCGACAAAGACATCTCCTCAATATATGTTCGCTGTGGTATACGAATAACCTTTAGCGCAGTACAGTCGTAGAACGCCCTGCGACCTAGCCACCTGAGTGTGGATGGAATGGTAATCTCTTCTAGGCTTGTGCAGCCTTCAAAGGCCCAATCCTTTATCACCTCAAGTCCTTCGGACAACACGACACGCTTCAGGTTCTTATCGCCTACAAAAACAGAAGTCCCAAGTCGCTTAACGCTTGGTGGAATGTAGACCTCGCGCAACCAGTCGCAATGACCAAGCGGACAATAGCCGTCAATCCGTCGAACTTTTAGTCCGTTCCATATTTCAGGAATATTATCGATAACTTCAACATGTGGAGCACCCTCGCGGACACCGCAAATCCGAGCACACTTTTCGCCGAGCTCGCGGTCATAGTACTCTTCAAATCTGAATATAGTTTGTTCAGACATAGTGTTATCAATTCATTGTCTGAGAATCGTATATTATTACCTAATCATGCCAGCTGTCACAACGTTCCACTTTGTCGGGATACACGGTGAAGGCAATCCTTCTGACAGAATCTTTGTAAAAACCAACCACCTGAGTATTATCGGACAATTTAACCACAGCACCTATCACATATTTTAAACTGCCGTGCTCACAAGTCGCATATGCAATTTTTACATTATCATCATGATCGTCCACATTGTTACGCTTAAATTCCACAATCATACCATTGCCTACACCAAGATCCGAATTTCGTTTATGGATTATCAAGTCTGGTCTTACACGCCTATCACATTGACGACATGCCAAGCACCACTTTTCTCGACCAACAAAGCTATTACACTTATCTTCCTGACCTCTCATACACGTAGTTTTAGGGCGATAGCAGAAACTAAAAGCTTTAGGGCCAAATTTCCCATGATCTATCTGCATTCTATCATATTCTATATCTATGTCAGGTTGAGTAGACTTACAAAAGCCCATCATACACGCACAATACATATATCGATAGACACAACCTACCATTACCCTTTCATCAACATCCTTCTGATTGTCAAACAATGCGCTGGCATCATCCCTCGTAAAGATCATCAATGCCCCAAGCAAGAGCTGCATGTCTGAGATAGAGGTGCCCCATTCTGTAGTCATTGATTTCCAAAAAGACTTTTTACATAATGACGTAAATGTAGAGTACAATCCATTGATTTTAGTTTTCATCATAACATCTACTTTTAACCTACTCATGGCACCTCCTAATAGACAAGCAGTCGCATTCATTCGCTTACCTCCCAGAATCCGCCCTTTGTCGGGCCGATACGGCGAATCATTGAAGCCTTTTTCAAGGCGGCGATGATTTTATAGACGCCGCTTGTTGAAAGTCGGGTCTTTCGGCAGAGTTCAACAATCGTCACATGGCCGTTCGCCTTTATCGAGCGAATGATGATCTTTGCATTCCGACCTTCCGTTAAGGTGGTCGAGATTGCGTTATTGGAAATGTCGGCATCCCCACCCACTCCATTTGCATTGTTTCCAGTCAAGGACGGCAATTCAGGCGCCTCGTAATTCAGGTTCGGAAGGATGACATGGAATTCCGACGAGGAGGAGCGGAACAGCGGCACGATTGACCGTCCCCGCTTCTCCGATTCGAATTGATACGCATCAAGAATCTTGCCGAATCCGCTACCGCGACGCTCCATGAGCGAGAGGCGCTGGAACAAATCGGCTATGACAGGGTTGCGGCGCTTTGAGGCGACGGCACGAGTGTCAAGAGACTGAATCAACTCGCCGCTGACCATGCCGCCAGGCGAATACACTTCCAGCCTGTCGTCGAACATGTCGATGTGGACTTCGCTTCCGATTTCAAGATAGTCACGGTGTATAAGTCCATTCACAATAACCTCTTCCACGGCGGCGGATGGATATTCTGGATACTCGACACGTCCGCTGCCGTCATCCATCTTCCGCCACTTTGTCTTTGCGTTTACCTTCACAAATCCTTTCGCGGCATCAAGAAGGTTGAGCAGTCCGCCCGAAAACTCGTCATCGTCCAGCGCTTCCATCACGCCGTTCGACTTCGTAAGCCCGTTCCAGCGCGTACAGAACACACGCGAATGGCGAATGGGAGACTTGTCCGCAAGGAGCGCACCCGCATTGGTCAATATACCTTCACCCTCGACAAGCCCGAAAGAATCAAAATCGCTTTCCACAAACTCCAGCTTCGCCCGTGCGAAGTATTCAGCGCGCAATGTCTCAAAAGCGAAGTTCGCCCGCTTGTGGCTCGACGGCAACGAATCCCATGACCGTTTCTCGCTCTTAAGGACAAGTCGTTTGAGGTCTATCGAATTTGCCTTTACGCTTTCGTTGCCAATTCGTATGTACGCATCCCGATGACCTTTGATGAACACGTAATACGGCGTCTCGGTTCCAGCCTTAACCGAAACCATTACGAACTTGCGACCATCCTCCTCGTGAAGCGACAAGGTGAATTCCGGAACGGGATCCATCAGGCACTTGACCATTTCGCTGATGTCCTCGGCATCGTGCTCGGCATTCTCAAGCCCAACAAGATCGCCGTCATTATCCACACCATACAACAACACTCCGCCAGAGGTATTAGCGAACGCACTGATGCTCTTGAGCCAACTCAACGGTTCTTTTCGCTCAAGCATCAGTTTTTTGTCGTAGGCCGTCGCCTCGCCAATGTATTTTGACATGTCCATAATACCAAAGACACCTTTCACAAAAGGTGGATATATTATACCACATTTTGCGCGATATATCAAGGCGGGCAGGTAATATTTCTTCATTACTTTCTTTTATACTTTCTATGCACTTTCTTTATTACCTTATTTTATACTTTCTATGCACTTTCTTTATTACCTTATTTTATACTTTCCATGCTCTTTCTTTATCACTTCCACAGCGTTTCTCGAAGTAACGGAATATACCGCAAGAACTGAGGGGGGAGAGGTGTGGTTGAGGCTACCTGGATCAATTCCGCTACAGCTCCGCTTCTGATTCATTCATGAAAGTCACCATCAACTGGGGACGTGTCAGGAGGACGCGAAGCGAGGTCCGCGAGCGCCCCGCAGATGCGCTTGACAACGCCCGCGTCCGAAACAAGCGGCGGCATGGAGTATGCAAAGTTGGCGAACGGACGCAGCCATACGCCATGCGCGCCAATCACGTCGTCTATCGCCTCTCGCGGAGGCATCCCCTTGAGTTCGACCACCGCCGCCGCGCCGAGGATGCGTACGTCCGCGACGTTCTCCAGCCTCTCGACGCCGGCGAGTCCTTCCCGAAAGGCTTCTTCGATCTCCACCACCTTTGCCGAGTAGTCTGACGCGGCGAACAGGTCCAGCGAGGCGCACGCGGCGGCACAGGCAATCGGATTGGCCATGTAGGTCGGGCCGTGCATGAAGGCGGACGGACGCCCCGCCGAAATCGTCTCGGCAACACGTGCCGAGGCCAACGTTGCGGCGAGCGTGACGTGTCCGCCGGTCAGCGCCTTGCCGACGGTCATGATGTCGGGCACGATGCCGGAGCGCTCGTGCGCCCATCGAGGACCCGTACGGTACAGCCCCGCCGCGATCTCGTCGAAGATGAGCAGCGCGCCTGTTGCGTCGCACAGGCGACGCATCTCGCGCAGGTATTCCGGATGATAGAAGTTCATCGCGTTCGCCGCCTGGAATATCGGCTCGCAGATGATCGCAGCGATCTCGTTGCCGTGCTCGGACATGACGCGTCGCAGCGAGTCGGCGTCAGACGGGTCCCATGCGCCGTTTGTGGGGATGCTCGGCTTCTCGGCGAAGAAATGCCGCGTCATGAGCCCCTTGAAGAGGACGTGCATGCCGTCAGGATCAGAAAGCGCCATGCAGAGCGAAGTGTCGCCGTGGTAGCCGCCCTTCAGGGCGAGGAGCCTGTTGCGCCCAGGACGCCCCAGCGCATTCTGGTACTGGACGGCCATCTTCGCGGCGACCTCAACCGAAATCGACCCGGAATCCGCGAAGAACACGCGGTCGAGTCCCGGCGGCGCGATTTCGGCAAGTCGCCGGGCGAGCTCCACGGCCGGTTCATGTGTGAAGCCGCCGAACATGACGTGCGGCAGCTTCTCCGCCTGACGGCGCATTGCCTCGACTATGGCCGGATGCCGATGCCCATGCGCCACGCACCACCAGCTCGAAACCGCGTCAATCAGCCGCCGTCCATCGTCGAGGACAATCTCCAGGCCCTCGGCGCGGTCTGCCATCCGCACACGCGGGGCGTCCGGTCCGAGCGGTGCGTAAGGATGCCATATGCGCGCCTTGTCGTATTCAATCGGCTTCATGCGAATATCTCCGAGAAGTCGATGCTCGGATACGATCCGGACGGATCAAGGCGGGGTACCTCGACGATGCATGGCGGGAATCCGAATCTTGCTAGATAGCGCCTTGTCGTAGCCTGCGCGTCGGCATCGATCGCGGGGTCTCTTCCCTCGCACCAGTTCCAGACGACGCCGGCGACTCTCATTCCTCGCGCCTTTGCCGCTTCGAGAGAAAGCAGCGTATGGTTGATGGAGCCGAGGCGTCCGCATGTGACAAGTATGAGCGGCCAACCGCACGAGGCCGCCAGATCAACCGTCAGGACATCCTCTGTCAACGGCACGGCGAGTCCACCAGCGCCTTCGGCGAGAACGATCTCGCGGCGTTCCGCGCATCTGTCCACTGCCTGGCGAATGGCATCAACGTCTACATGCCTCCCCTCAAGAGACGCGGCGAGAAGCGGCGATGCGGGGAAGCTGAATATCTGCGGGGCGGAGAGCCCTTCACTATCTTCGGGCAGTTGAATGCCGCCGCAGATTCGCCGATGCTCCGCGATGTCCTCCGAAAATCCGGTGTTGCCGGTCTGGACCAGTTTGACCGTCGTGACATCATGTCCGGTGGCGGCGAGCCAACGCGCCATCAGTCCTGTGGCCACGGTCTTGCCTACGCCAGTGTCGATGCCAGACACGAAATAAACTTTGCTAATGCTCATTATTCATTCTACTTGTCATTCTACTTGCTCAAGTTGCATGGGGAATATTATACCACAAAGTCGGTCCGTGAAATCATTAGATCAATTTTGTGTAATCGCTTCTTCCACGAAGAGGCGCAACGGCAGGCTGAACTTCGGCGGCAACCAACCGAACGGAGAACGGCGCTCAAACAAGTCGTCCCACCACTGGGCAGCTCCATCAGGCGATGGAACCTCCTTCCCTTCAAGTGAGATTTCGCACTTCCGCACAAACGGCCACAATCCCGAGATGCAGTTCATCCGCCCGTTCCTGATTTCACATTTAACGCATCCGAAAAGCCCCCTCAGCATTCTGAAAATGCAGCTGATGAGAGTCGCAGCCACTACAATACCGCCCAGTGCCCATCCACCGTATGGGATATAGAGCAGGAATGTTGCCAACATTAGCACGATGAGCACTCCCAGAACGCCACCAAGTGATATGCTCGGCGAGAACGGGCGAATGACGGCGATTTGCCCCTGCCCGTCATCCGTCGAGAGGATCTTCATCCCGCGCGGCAGATTCGCAAGACGTGCCTTACGTGCGGCATGATACGCCGCATCGTCCCATTTGTTTGCGCGGTTGATTAGGAGTGCCAGCATAAATGCCGTGCGGGAGTATGTCCTGACCAACGGTCGGCAAGGAGGAATACACTCGCCATCTGCCCATATCTTGACCGTGTCAAAGTCATATTCCGTCACATCTGAGTCGCTCGTCCCGCCAGTCACCTGCGACCACGGCGACAACGTAAACCGCCGTGCAGGAAGCGGCAACCGGCCAAACAACCTGCGGCGGCACACACCCTCGCCGTTCGCGAAACGTATCTCCGCCTCGCATTCCACACATACGGCGATCGCCTTTATCAGCATGGCAAGCGAGATGACGAAAAAGGCAAGAACGATCAACAGCGTTATGCCCACAACTCGCCGCGACGGCATGTATATCCCCGACTTCGCGAGCGCGTACATCAAACCGAACCCGGCAAATCCAATGCCTGTCAAGAGAATCGTCCAAAGAAGGCAATTGGCGATTGTCTTCACGCGCCGCGACCTGTCTTTTCTGGTTATTTTCGCCAAGAAACCATCGTCCGTCTCTTTGAACTCGAGTGCCTCGTCGTCGAGCGAGCCGTCCACTACTTCGGTGAGCGGGATGTCGTGCGGTTCGCTTGGGAGGTCATCGACGATCTGGAACGAATAGGCGACGCCAATCTTGACGGCGCCCTTCGGCGCAGATGCGAGAAAGCGGTCGTACCATCCGCCACCATAGCCAAGGCGCTTGCCGCCGCGCGTAAAGGCAAGGCCGGGGATGATCCAGGCGTCGACTTTCTTCGGCTCTACGATATCGGCATCGACCGGCTCGCGGATTCCCATCGGGCCGCGCCGCAGATTCTTCTCGTCCAGTCCTTTCAATTTCGCGAGTTCGTAGGTCTCGCCGTTCCAACGCGGCGCGACCACTTTGACGCCCATGTGAAGCATGTACTCGATGAAGGGATCGATGTTGATTTCGTCGGGCGAGGCGAGGTAAACAGCGAGCGGCGAGCCGAAGTCAAACGGATCGACCATCAAGCCTATGTCGCTTCGCGCCTTGAGCTTTTCGCAGATGGCGGCATCCGCGGCGGCTTTTTGATCCGCCGCAAGCTCCTTCCGCCGCGCCTTCATCGTGCGCCGAAGTTCGGCCTTGTTGCTGCTGCTATTCATCATTGCCTTTTTTAGGAGCAAAACCGCTTACCCATGCATCACTCCAAACCAAGCTGCCTTGAGATGGCGGCAACGAAATCTTCGCGGACTTCCGCCTCGGCGGCGAAGCGCGGCCAGTCGTGGACGGCGCTTTTGACCTCGTCCAGAACGGCGCGCGCCTTGCGCTCGCGCATGTTTGCGAAGCGCGCGCAGGAGAGGATGTCGTCATCCGAAATGCCGATGCGCTTTCCGTTCACTGACATCTGGTGGCGCGAGGTCCAGTCGCCTTCTGGATTGTGCGCGTAGCACTCGTCGTATGCTGGGGCGAGCGACCACTCGCCGCGCCGGTCCATGAGGTACGCGATGTTCTTCACGTGGTCGTCGCAGTTCCACGCCAGCACATTGAACGCCATGCGCCGGAAGAGCTGCTCGTTGGCGCGTGCATCGTTCACGACGCGGCGAGTGACACGAAACGCCTGTTCGTACGAATAGGCGGCGGGATCGTTGAAATCCATGTGCGCAAGCGCTCCGAGCGTTTGCGCATGCAGTTTGCCGCCGTCCGGGAGCCTGTCGAACCGGCGCGTCATGAAGTGGCGCTTGTTCCAGAGGCGACACTCC
>Ga0256407_10010730_pt1 | contig 12810 bp, 13 predicted proteins | sample RumenRJG_04DNA_FD_193489 | JGI IMG/M metagenome (GOLD analysis project Ga0256407, IMG submission 193489) | Bovine rumen microbial communities from Lethbridge, Alberta, Canada - RJG_04 | ecosystem: Host-associated > Mammals > Digestive system > Stomach > Rumen | place: Canada: Alberta... | reverse complement strand
CACAGCTCCGCCTCCTGCCACTATCTCTCCAATAATCTTACGGCCGTATCCTATGCGTCCCTTGCCGGAGAGCGGAACAGCGGAGGGAAGAAATATCATCCCTGCTCCCGCTGCGCGAAGGGCGTCACAGGCGGCACGGTCTACATTATGCCCTCCGGTACCTCGTTCCATACCTCTGAAAGCTGCAGCGCGATCCGGTCTTACGCCCGGGCCGTTCCAAAGTCCGAAGCCGTGCACCTCGGTCCCTGCAGCTACTGCTGCCACTGACCGCCCGCCGCTCCGGCTGAAGGGATCACTTCCATGATGATTTCCACTCTTCCGGGCTGCCTCATCTTTCTTGTTTTCACGGCAGCCTGTGTCGTACAGGATCTCCGTTCACTGCGGATCGATCTTCACATCTTTCTTGCCATGGCAGGCGCGGAGCTGCTCTGGTATCCTACTTCTTATCTCTCCGGGTCCTCTCCCGATCTCCGCTCCCTTTTCGCCGCAGCAGGCGCGGGCGTCCTCCTGCTGCTCCTTTCTGCCGCGAGCTCCGGCGCCTTCGGAGAAGGAGACGCCCTGTTCTTCCTTCTTCTGGGGACAGCCGCGGGACACCGCCTGCAGCTCCTGATCCTCTTCTTTTCCGTTCTTCTCTCCGGCGTATTCGCCCTGCTCCTCCTGGTCCTGACGGGCATCCGCGGGCGGCCCGCAGGAAAAAGGCGCTTTCCTTTTCTTCCCTTTGCCGCAATACCCGTCTTCTGTTTCCTGCTGGCTCCGTATTTCTGAAAGGGGGTGATCTGGTGCCATGACCCGCTCTCTTCGCCGCAGCTGCCGTGTCCGGGGAAGCCTCACCGTGGAAGCAGCCCTGGTCTTCTCCACTGTTCTTTTCTCCATCTCCGCAGTGCTCGGGTTCGCTTTCCGGCAGCGCGATCTGACGCTGGCGGGGTTCCTGCTGAACGAAAGTTCTTCCCGGGCGGCCCGCATTGAAGCTGTCTACGATCCGGACGGTCTCTCAGAACAGATCGTGGAAGAAGATCTGCAGGAACGCCTTTCCTCGGTCGGCACACTTTCCTCCGGAACGGTCCATGCCTCCGCCGGACTTCTGAACGCCGTCTCCGCTCTTCGGACCGACGCCCTGGACCTCAGGTCGGAGAAAAAGATCTTCGACCCCGAGTCCACGCTGCGTCTCTCGACCTCCCTGGACGAATTTATCGAAAAAAACAACTACAGGAAAGGAGGCGCAAAGGATGCCTCGAATACTGAATGACGTCGAACATGTCTACTTTTCCCTGGAGGCGGAATCTCATCTGAGAGACCAGTTTGAACTCCGGATGCTGGAAGAGAACCGGATCGGAGGTCTTCTCCGCCTTTCCGTCTGCGACGACGACGGAAAGCTGCGTCTGAACTACGATATCACCGGTCTGGATCTGCTCTCCGAGACAGTGGAACGCCGGAAACTGACATCACCGGATCTCCGCCAGCTGATTCTGACTCTGAAACACGTCATCGCCGGTCTGGATCCCTATCTTCTGAGTGCTTCCGGGATCGTTCTCCGCATGGATTCCATTTACGTATCCCCCCGGAGCGGAGCACCATGTTTTCTTTTCCTCCCCGGCCGGAAATCCGATTTCTCAGCGGAACTCTCCGAGTTTCTTCAGGCCCTGCTCGGCGCCTCGGATCACGACGATTACCCGAGCGTGGTCCTGGCTTACCGTTTATATAAGGAAAGCCTGGATCATCCCAGCGCCCTGGACCGGCTGGAGCAGATCCTGATCTCCCAGGAATCGCCGGATGGCGGTCCCGCCATCACCAGACCCGGTGGTGAACGGATCACGGTACCCGAGATGCTGGCTGAGGCGGCGCAGGAGCCTTGTGTTCTGGAGATCCGGGAGGCACCGGCCGGGGATTACGGGCCGGCGTACCCGGAAAACGTGCAGGAAAGACCCGGTCTGTTCCGCCGGCTGTTCCGAAAAAACAGCGCCCCGGAGACCGGGGCGCCGAACAGGGCGGAATCCAGTGAGGAAGAACAGTGGCTCGACACGCTTGTCCTTCGCTGACACTTCCTGATATTTTTTACTCTTCCTTCGGAGCTTCTGCAGCTTCTGCCTTCTTTGGCGCTTCAACAGCTTCCGCTTTCTTCTTCCTGGGTGCTTTTTTCTTTGCCGGTGCTTCGGCAGCTGCCTTCGCGGTCTTCGCCGCAGCGGTCTTCGCCGCAGCGGTCTTCGCCGCAGCGGTCTTCGCCTTCACGGCTTTTTCCTTCGGCGACTTTTCCTTCACGGTCTTCGCGGCCTTCTTTTCGTCGCTCTTTGACGCTTCGCGCTTCTTCGGCTCGTCGAATTCATATACCTGGATGCCGTAGGGCTTCATCGGGTTGTAAACATGGTACGGCTGACCGTCGCACTCTCCCTTGAAGGCTTTGAAGGAGACCGGTTTTTTCTTCGCCATCTTGTAGTTGCCGACCGTCTCGTCGAGGACCAGCTTGTAGGTGCCGGGGAACGGTACGCCGACGGTATAATCGCTCCGCTCCATGGGAGTGAAGTTAATGGCGAACAGCAGGGATTTCTTCTTCTCCGCGTCATAGCGGACAAAGGAGAAGATGGAGCGGTCCGCGTCGTTGGCGTTGATCCACTGAAAGCCGTTCCAGTTGTCATCCATCGAGAAGAGGCAGGGGTGCTCTTTGTAGAGATGCAGGAGGCCTTTGACAAAGTTCTGCATATCCTTGTGCAGCGGCTCATCCAGCAGCTCCCAGCTCAGGGAGACGTTCTCATTCCACTCATGCCACTGGGCGAACTCCTGTCCCATGAAGAGCAGCTTCTTTCCGGGATGGCCGATCATGTAGGTGTAGCCGCACTTCAGGTTCGAGAACTTGTCCTCGTAGATGCCGGGCATCTTGTTGATCATGGAACACTTCAGGTGCACCACCTCGTCGTGGGACAGCACCAGGATGTAATTCTCGCTGGTGAAATAGGTGAGACCGAAGGTCATCTTGTTGTGGTTGTTCTTCCGGAAATAGGGATCCAGCTTCATGTACTCCAGGAAGTCGTGCATCCATCCCATGTTCCACTTGAAGGTGAATCCGAGACCGTTGTTCTCCGGGCGGTGGGTGACCATCGGCCACGCGGTGCTCTCTTCCGCAATGATCATGGTGCCGTCCTTCCGGCCGGCGATGACAGAGTTCAGGTGCTTAAAGAACTCGATGGCTTCAAGGTTCTCGTTCCCGCCGTACTTGTTCGGGCACCAGTTCCCGCCGGATCTGCCGTAATCCAGATAGAGCATGGACGCGACAGCATCGACGCGGAGACCGTCCACGTGATACTGGTTCAGCCAGTAAAGAGCGTTGGCGATCAGGAAGTTCTTGACCTCTGTCTTCTCATAGTCGAAGACCTTGGTGCCCCAGTCCGGATGCTCTCCCTTCCGGGTATCCGCGTACTCATAGCAGGGCGCGCCGTCAAAGTCCGCCAGTCCGAAGGAATCCCGCGGGAAGTGCGCCGGCACCCAGTCGAGGATGACACCGATGCCGTTCTGGTGCAGATAATCCACGAAATACTGGAATTCCTGCGGCTCACCGTAGCGGGAGGTGGGAGCGTAATATCCGGTCACCTGGTAGCCCCAGCTGCCGTCAAAGGGGTGCTCCGCGATGCCCATAAGCTCCACGTGAGTGTATCCCATGTCCTTCACATAGGCAGCGAGTTCATGAGCCAGATCCTTGTAGTTCCCGAAACCGCCGCGCTCTACGTTTTCTTCGTTCCGCTTCCAGGAACCGAGGTGGCACTCGTAAATGCTTATGGGAGCATGGCGCGGATCCTGCTCCGCTCTCTCTGTCATCCACTTCTCGTCATTCCAGGTGTAGTCCCAGGGCTCCACCTCCAGGCGGGATGCGGTTCCGGGCCGGAATTCAGCGCCTCTGGCGTAAGGATCCGCCTTGTACAGAAGATCTCCTGCCTGCGTTTCGATCACGAATTTATACAGCATGCCGGGCTGCAGATCGGGGATAAAGGTCTCCCAGATGCCGCCTTCGAAGATCTTCTGGCAGAAATTCGCCTCAGGGTTCCAGTCGTTGAAGTCGCCGACGATACTCACAGCCTTTGCATGGGGTGCCCATACAGCAAAGTGATATCCGTCTTTTCCCTTATAGTTTTTCGGATGAGCGCCAAGCTTTTCGTAGATCTTGTAATGTGTGCCCTGTCCGAACCAGTAGCAGTCGGTTTCAGAAATAAAGCCAAGTCCCTGATTGATGATTGCCATAAGAAACCTCCGTCCTGTATTTTTCTGCCGCTGTGGCTCTTATTCATTATTATAACCTCTCCGCAGACCTTTTAAAACATTCACTTTGGGAGAAATTGCATGTTTTCTGCTGATACTCTGTATATTCCTGTCCTTCTGTTTTTTCTGACTGCTGCGGCGTTGTATGATGCGCTGTATCGGAAGATCCCGAACTGCCTGATCCTCGGAGCACTGTTTCCCGGCGGTTTTCTGCTGGGTCCGCCTTTCCTCATCCGTCTTCTTGCAGTCACAGCCCTGTTCTATCCCTGCTTCCGCCTGCGCCTTACCGGGGCGGGTGATGTGAAGCTTCTCGGGGCAGTGGCCGCCTGGAGCGGTACAGACAGGTTTCTCCTGTTCCTGTTTTTCAGCTTCCTGACCGCTTCTGTTCCCGCGGCTCTTCTTCTGGCGCGGAAGATGGTCCTGGAGGAGGCGGGACGCAGTGCTCCGAAGTCCGGCAGCCTCCGGATCCCCATGGGTCCTTTTTTCCTCGCCGGATGGCTTATCACCGTCAGCATGCTGAACGGCGGCAGTCTCTGGCAGATCATTCCGCAGGGAGGCAGATGAAATGAGACGAGTCATGGCGGTCCTGGACCGCGACAAGGAATATGCATCCCGTCTGGCAGCCTATCTCAACGAACAGGAGCGGATCGGCTTCCGGACCACAGCTCTGTCCTCTCCCGAAGCCCTGAAGGAATTCCGGAAGACCGCCCGGGTGGAGATCCTGCTGCTCTCGGAGGATCTTGCCAGTGAAGTCCACGGCCTGACAGAGGACTCAAAAGTGATCCTTCTGAGCGACGACGGCTTCGTCCGGGGCGGGGACCAGCGGCCCTTCGGCGCGCCGGCTGTCTTTAAATACCTGCCGGCAGACCGCATTGCCCGCGAGATCATGAATATCTACGCGGAGGATGAGTCCCGGTGCGTCGCCCGGGCCCGGCGCGACCAATGCGAGATCTACGGTGTCTACTCCCCGGTGAACCGCTGCGGCAAAACGACGCTGGCCCTGACCCTCGGACTGGTCCATGCCCGGCGGGGACGCACTCTGCTCCTCACTCTGGAGGAATTTCCCGGTGTGTTCCGGAACATCCGGGACCCGTCCTGCGAAGAGGAAGAAGATCTCTCCGACGTGATCTACCGCTACCTTCAGGGTGCCTATTCCTGGAGCAGGCTGAAGGGTGCCGTTCACTCCTTCGGCCCTCTGGATTACATCCCGCCGGTCCGCTGCGCGGAGGACATTACACAGATCTCCTCAGAGGACCTTTCCCGCCTGTTCCGCCGCATCGCGGAGGAAGGCGGCTACGCTTCGATCATCCTGGATTTTGGTTCCTTCGGCCGCAGGGCCGCGGAGCTTCTGGATCTCTGCGCCAGGATCTTCATGCCCGTGGTGGAGGATCCCGCTTCCTCCCTGAAGCTGGATTCTTTCCAGGAGTTCCTGGATCGTCTGGGCAAAGAAGAACTGAGGGACAGACTTGTAAAATGCGTTCTCCCCTGGGAGCCGGAAAAGGCCGGGGACTACGCCCGGGGTCTGATCTCCGTATATGAGAGCGGCGTCCTGTACGATTACGCCGCCGGACTGCACTGAATCCGGGCTGTCTGCCGGAAAACAGACTGTTTTTACTGTGACAAAGAAATCACTGCCAAACAACATAAGGAGGATATACCATGACCTACATTGAATTTCTGGACAAGATCACCGAAGATCTCCGGGAGGACTTCAGCACGATCCTGCCGGAACGGTACCGGAAAGCGGAGATCGGGAACCGCGAAGTACAGAAGCTCCAGGGGCGTTCCTACTTCGGGCTGACCTTCCGCCCGGAGGGAGCTGTTGCGGAAGCCAGTCTCGACCTGAAGCCGCTCTACGAATCCTTCATGGACGGCCGTCCCTATCCCGCTCTTCTCAGGGAGCTTGAGCAGGAGCTTCTGAAACTCTCGAACCGCATGCCCTCACCGGACCCGGATCTCTTCAACAGCTATGACAGGCTGAAGCATCACCTGATGATCCAGCTGATCCCCCGGAAAGGCAACGAAGAGATCCTGGAAACGCTGCCCCACAGAGACATGGAGGATCTCTGCGTCGTATACCGTTTTGATCTCGGCTGCCTCGGCTGCCCCGACAGCTCCATTCTGATCACCAGTTCTTTACTGGAGGGATACGGTGTCACTCCGGAACAGCTTCACGCTGACGCGCTGAAATACGCTCCCCTGCTTCATCCTGCTTCTTTCCGCAGACTCCGTGACATCCTCCTGGAGCGAAGCGGGGCGGAAATTCCAGAGGAAGAGGGCGCTCCGGACATCTTTGTCGCCACCGTGGAAAACGGGTATTCCGGAGCTGCTGTTCTTCTGTACCCCGGCTTCCTGGATTACGCAGCGGGACGGCTGAAAGACCGGTTCTATATCCTTCCCTCCTCGATCCATGAGCTTCTGTTCATCGAGGACAAAGACGACATCCGCCCGGAATTTCTGAAAGAGATGGTGCACTCCATCAATGAGGCCCATGTCGCACCGGAGGACCGTCTCTCCGACTGCGTATATCACTACACCCGGTCCGACGGTCTGCTGAAAGCAGTGTGACGTACAGTGATCTAATGCTATGGCAACTGTTCCAAAGTGCCGGAAAATCAGTTATAATGGCGTCATGAATTCAAAAACGCAAAAACTGACTTTCGGAGCAATGCTCATCGCCGTCTTCGGCGTCCTGATCCTCCTGAACCGCCAGACCGGCGGTCTCTTCGAGGAAGCTTTCGTGTACATTTTTCCGCTGCCGATGACTGCCTATTCCGCGAAATACGGTCTGCGGAGCGGAGTGCCGGTCTTTATCGGCATGGTCATGATCACCTTGTTCTGCGGCAGCTTCACGGCGATCTTCTACGCCATCACGGCGGCGCTTCTGGGACTGGCCTTCGGCGCCTGCCTCCATCACCATGTGGACACGACCCGCACGATGATACTGGTCATGGTCCTGGCAGCCGTCTTCAACCTCCTGAGCACCATCGTCCTTGCCTCTCTGTTCGGCTACGACCTGAACCGGGAGATCACGGAGATGCAGAATATGATGTCCATGGCCATGGAGAAGGCAGGCGTGATGATGCCGGAGAACGTCTTCACCCACGATTACCTGAAGCGTCTGATGATCGTTTCCATGGTATTCATGGGGGTCATCCAGGGATTCCTGATCTTCCAGATCTCCCTGATGGTGCTGAAGGCGCTCCGCTTTCCGGTGCAGCAGGCGAAGCCGATCCGGGAATTCTTTCCTCCGAAATGGAGCGGATTCCTGGGGTTGGGGCTGTTCCTGCTCTACCTCTTCACCTTCGGCCGGAATGGCGATACCCTGGCAGAGACCCTCGGCCAGACGATCGGTGTCTGCGGATATCTTTATCTCTCCTGCTTCGGCGCCATTGCGCTGAGTCTGCTGGTGCAGGCCTATATCAGCAGATCAAAGCTCGTCGCCATCCTTCTGTGCATCCTTGCACTGCTCATGTTCCCGCTGCCCCTGACCTTCCTCGGTTTCTTCTATATCACAGGAAGTCTGCATGAGTCACTGCTTCAGAGACTCTCCGCACAGTCCTCCGGGAAATAAAACAGTACCGTATGAAAAGAGAGCCGGAAAACTGCCCAGCCACGCAGTTTTCCGGCTCTTTACTTCTGCCTCATACCATTTCTTCTATCTCTGCGGCGCTGTACCCCAGCCCCGCCAACACTGCTTCCGTGTGATATCCTTCCGGGAAACCCGCGTGATCATAGCGGGGAGGGCACTCGGAAAGATGCAGCGGATTCCCCATCTGCGTGATGCGGACTGTTTCGGCGTACCCTGCACCAGCTGCTCCTGCCCCCGCATTTCCATCCCCGGTATTCCGGGAACCACTGACGGGCACTTCCACCTCGGGCCACATCCCCCGCGCGTTAAGATGGGGGTCCCGGGTGACTTCTTCCAGACTCATCACCGGCTCCACGCAGGCGTCCAGTTCCCGGAACACCTCTGTCCACTCGTCCCTGGTGCGGGTGCGGAAGATGCGCCGGAAGGTCTCCTTTGCTTCTTCTGTTCCCTCCTTCGTCCTGAGGACCGCCCCATCGCTCCACTCCGGCTTTCCAAGACCTTTGCAGAGAGCCGCGAAGAACTTCGGCTCCAGGGAGCCCACGCTCATATATCCCCCGTCCGACGTCTCGTAATAATCATAGATGCCCCCGCCGTCCAGCAGTCCGCTCTCCCGCTCCGGAAGAGCGCCGCCGGCGAAGAAAGAGGCTCCGTCCATGGAATTGAAGGGGACCACGCAGTCCTGCATGGAGATGTCGATGAACTGCCCTTTCCCCGTCCTTTCCCTGCAGTATACCGCAGCGAGAATGCCGCAGACCGCGTTCATGGAACCGCCCGCCACATCCGCGATCTGGAAGTTATAGAGCGAAGGGCCGCCCTGCTTCCTGCCCGCGGCAAAAGCGACGCCGGAGCGCGCCAGATAGTTGATGTCGTGTCCCGCCTTCTTCGAGAAGGGCCCGTTCTGGCCATAGCCGGTGATGGCGCAGTAGATGAGCCGCGGATTGACAGCCCGCAGCTCTTCGTAGCCGATACCGAGTTTTTTCATGACGCCAGGGCGAAACTGCTCCACCACGATGTCATATTCCTTCACCAGCTTTTTTACCGCCTCCACCGCTTTCGGCTTCTTCAGGTTCAGATAGATCGTCTTTTTGTTTCTGCCAAGCCAGGCCTGCGCTCCCGTCACTTCCGTTCCCGGGATGACAGGCGGCCAGTTCACCACCAGGTCGTATCTGTCCCTGCTGCTGACCTTCAGGACCTCCGCTCCCATATCCGCAAGGATCATGGTGGCGTACGGCCCCGGCAGCAGCGTGCTGAAATCCAGCACCTTCAGTCCGTCCAGCGCATGAGGCATCTCTCTTCTGTCTTCCACTTCCAGTCCATCCCTTCCGCCTTTATTACTTCTTCTGTCTTTACTGCTTCTGTCTTTACTGCTTCCATCTTTACTGCCTTCTGTCTCCGCTGTCCTTTACCTCTGTTCCCGGGCCTGCTCCCTCTCCCGGTCCAGCGCGCTGTTGCGGAAATAGAGGACAATGTCAATGGAGACCATGACCATGTTCAGGATATAAAACCACACCGAATACGCCAGCACGCCCGTGCGCTGCCAGCTCACGATCTTTCCTGCCAGTCCCACCAGATAGCCGAGCACTACAATGATCTCGAACTGCACGCTCTTTCCCTTCGCCGTACTGGACTGCAGGGACTTCACAATATTCAGCGGCCAGGAACACCCGAAAGCGACCATCATCGCCGCCTCGCAAAACTGAACAACATCCATTTCCGCGTCCTCCGTTCTTTTCTCTTCACCTGATACCTATGATACCATCCCGGCAACGGCTCCTCAATGAATACGGAGAAACTGACAGAGCAGCCTTCACTGCCGGAAGACGATGCGCCGCACCTCTTCAGTATGCGGAGAGCCCCCTTCTTTCATTCCTGCCCGGTTTCTGCTATAATATGTTAACTGCACGGCACTCTTTCGCAGCCCGCGCAGGAATCAAACAGAACACAGCAGAACCGAGGCAGCCATGATCATCAAGCGAGACAGACTTTTCACACCGGCCGGCACGAACCGCCGGCTTCACATCTATCTTCCTGACAATTATTACTGGACGGATGAGCGCTATCCCGTCATGTACTTCTTTGACGGGCACAATCTTTTTTTCAATGAAGACGCCACCTTCGGCAAGAGCTGGGGGCTGAAGGAATATCTTGATTCCTGGCACAAGAAAATGATCATTGTCGGCATCGAGTGCAGCCACGAAGGGAACCAGCGTCTCCAGGAATACTGCCCCTACGTCTACACAGGGAAATTCTGGGGCGTGCTGCACGGCACCGGCAAGGAGACCCTTGTCTGGATGACTGAGGAACTGAAACCGGACATCGACCGGGAGTTCCGCACCTATTCCTTCCGGGAAGCCACCGGAATCGCCGGCTCCAGCATGGGCGGACTGATGGCTCTCTACGGCGTTGTGATGCATAACCACATCTTCTCCAAGGCGGCCTGCGTCTCAAGTTCCATAGGCCCGGGCATGAAGGAACTGATGCAGGATATCTCGGACGCGCCCATCAGCCCGGACACCAGAGTGTATCTCTCCTGGGGCGAAGAAGAAGCCAAATATTTCGGGAACAAGGACCTCCCCGCCCTTACCACAAAGACCGCGCAGAACAACTACACCATCGCAGGTCTCCTGAACCAGCGCGGATGCGCGACGCGGGTGGTCTGCCAGTACGGCGGGAACCACTGCGAAGCAGACTGGGAGAAACAGGTTCCGGGATTCATGACGTTCCTCTGGGACATGTGAGTTCCGCCTGCCCAACTCAAATCCCGCGAATGATCCGCGAAAAAATCCCCGGGGATGCAGTTCATCGCTGCATACCCGGGGATTTTACTGTCAGGTTTCTTCTGCTGGGTTTTCACTGTCGGATCTTTACTTCCGGTCTTTCTCTGCCAGTCTTTCTCTGCCGCTCAGTCTTTGTCTGCGCTGGTGATGGTATAGCTTCCGTCGCTCTCCTTCACGACAGTGTAGACGATGCCGGCGGAGCTGTCGGTGTACTTCTTGCCGGAGGCGGTGCCGGTCTGGACCTTGCCGCTCTTGTTTACCAGGAATTCCCTCGCCTCTCCGTCGATCTCGACCGTCTTCACTTCATACTTCTCGTCCTCGGCCTTCTGGAGGACACCGTTGTCATAGAGGCTGCCCTTATAGACGCCGGTGAATGCCTGTCCCTTGTTCTTGCCGGTGGTGATGAAGTAATAGGTCTCCTCGTCGTCCAGGTCCTCAGCGTCGGCGACCTTGCCGGTGCCGGTGCGCATCTTGCCCTGGTCAGAGCCTTCCGCTTCGTTGAAATAGTACCAGGTCCCGTCGTTGGCGTTGACTGTTCCGGTCACCATCTTCCCGTTCTCATCGAAGCAGAACCAGCTTCCGTTGATCTTCGCGATGCCGCGGCCGTCTGCGATGGCCGTGGTCTTGTAGGAAGCACTGTAGGGAACGCCGCCCTTGAAGTAATACCAGCCTTCCTCGGAGGCAAGCTCGGAGTCCTCTCCCGCTTCGATCTCCTGGATGTACTGCCATCCGTCGGCGCGGCCGCCGCTCTGGGAGTCATAATACTTGTAGGTGGAACCGGATGTACCGGAGTCGGTCCCGACCCAGTTGGTCATCATTTTCCCTGTCGCATTGAAGACATAGTAGACGCCGTCGATCTTCTCCTCTTTGTCAGCGACATATTTCCCGGTGGACTTGATGTAGTACCAGCCCTCTTCCTTGTCTGCGTCGTCATCCTCGTCCAGGTAAGCCCAGCCCTGCTGGACCCAGCCCTCATCCTCTGTTCCGAGGTAGTAGCGGGCGCCGGTGGACTCGTTCTCGAACCATCCGTGATCCATCAGGTGATCGGTGAAGTGATACTTCTTTTCCCCGATCGTCTTCCAGCCCTTCTCCACGGCCCTGCCGTCCGGCCCGAAGTACATCCAGCCCTCTTCGCCGTCGTACTCCAGCTTTCTCCAGGAATCCTTGACCATTGCGCCGTCTTCGTTCACGTAGTAGACATGATCCCTGTACTCGACGATGCTGTTCTTTTCCATCGCGCCGCCGTAGCCGAGATAGAACATGTCGTTTCCGGAAGCCTGCCAGCTCTCCGTAACCACGTTTCCGTCCTGTCCGATAAAGTACCAGTTGTTTCCGTTCATCGCCCAGCCCTGTGCAAAGGCCGGGATAGTCATTGCCGCGGAGACTGCGGCGGCCGCTGCTGCGATCATCATCTTTCTGTTTCTCATTTGTTTGTCCTCGCTTTCTGATTTCAGACCAGTTATCTGTTTGCTGTAGTTTTTTGTTTGCTGCTGTTTTTTATTCTCTGTTTGGTTTGATTTTTGTTTTCTGGCTTCAGTATAGCGGGAACAATTATGAAGTTCTTTACTTTAGATTTGAGGTTTCAGGCGGAAAGTTTAATGAAAGCTGAATTTCTGTTTACTTCTAAAAAACCAGTGAACTTGTTTACGAAAAGCAGAATTCCCGGAGCCCTGAAGCCCCGGGAATTCGTAAACTGTGTGTCTGTTTTGTGTCCTGCCAGCCGGTCCGGCCAAAGCACGGAGCAGATCAGATCTCAATATATCTTCCGCTGAAGTCAAAGAGATTCAGTCCGGTCACGTCGTCATGCTTTCTTCCCACCTGGCCGTCCAGCACAGTGAGGAACAGCTCGCAGGTGCCGGAGATCCGGCATTCATTCAGGTGCCCGCCGAAAGCCTGGAGATCCGCGTTGCACACGGTCACATGAATATGATGGTACACCTTCTTTCCCTGCATGGTGATATTGCCGTTAATGGATGAGATCTCCATCTCTTCGTCAAAGACTCTCTTTTTGTACTCCTTCTTTTCCACGTTATAAAGGCCCACGACAACATGATCCGCCGCGCCCAGGCCTTCGACGGAAGCCAGCCTGATGTCCTCTTTTTCGCAGAGTTCCTGCAGCTTCGCGGTCACTTCCTCGCCGCGGTCGATCCGAATCACATAACGTTTTCCGTATTTTCTGTACTCCATTTTATCCTCCTT
>Ga0256407_10010728_pt1 | contig 12811 bp, 5 predicted proteins | sample RumenRJG_04DNA_FD_193489 | JGI IMG/M metagenome (GOLD analysis project Ga0256407, IMG submission 193489) | Bovine rumen microbial communities from Lethbridge, Alberta, Canada - RJG_04 | ecosystem: Host-associated > Mammals > Digestive system > Stomach > Rumen | place: Canada: Alberta | collected... | reverse complement strand
AGAAAAAGATGAAAACAGAGAAAAAAAAAAAGAAACAAAAAAAGAAAACGAAGAAGACAATAAAGAAGAAAATAATTTAATAGATGATGAAAATGAAAATAAAGAAGACAAAAATTCGAAAAAAGAAAAAGAAAAAAATCAAAAAAAAACTTCAAAAAAACATTCAAAAAAATCATCAAAACATCAACCTCAAATAAAAAGACATTACAAAGAACCTCCTCCAGAATGGGATGGAGAATATAATTATAGAATGAGTGAAAGTGGAAGTGAGAATGAAAATTTAAAAAATAAAAATGAAGAAGAAGAAAAAGAAATTGAATTAATAAATTCAAATTTATCAATATCAGAAATATCAAAAAAAGAAGAAAAAAAAAATCAATTTTCAGAAGAAGAAGAAGAAGAAACTTCAGAAGATGATGAAAATATACAATTTAAATATAATGAATATATAACAAGAGAATGTTGTACTTCTCATTATTTTGGATATGAAAAAATTAATCAACAATGTTATTTTTGTACTGCTTGTAATCCAGAAAAAAATAATAAATTATGTAAATTTTGTTATGATAATTGTCATAAGAAATGTAGAAGAAAATTAGAAATTATAAGACCAGAAATTGTAAAAGCTGAAAAATTAGAAAATCAAAAATTTTTTTGTTTTTGTGGTACAAATTTAAAACATATACCTAATAAAATTAAAATTAAAAATTTAATCCCTTGTTTAATGATGAATATTGATAAAGAATTAAGTGTTGATATATTTTTTTGTCATAATCATGGAATTGTAATTTGTGGGATTTGTTCTTCTTTATGTCATAAAAATTGTAAAGTTGAATTAAAAGATAATATTTCTGATAATGAAAATTTTAAATGTCATTGTTATAGTGAAAAACATACTAATTATAATGAAATTGTTTTTAATTTTTCACTTGAGGATTATATAAAAAAAACTGAAGCAAGAGTTTGGTTTATTCAAATTTTAAATATTTTATTTAAAACTAAGACTTTTGATAAAATGAGAAAATTGTTTATTAATAGTTTAAATAATAATATTCTTTCTAAAAATGGGTATTTATTTAATAGAAAATTTTATAAAATGATTGAATTATTTTCTAATTCTTTTAATAGGAAATTTAAAACTTTTTATTATCATCCTGATATGGAAAGTATGTTTGAATATGATAAAACTATTAATTTTATTAAAAAATTAGAAATAATTAATAAAGAAAATGTTTTGACTAAATTGAGATTATTATATATTATTTTATATTTACATTTAAGAAAAGATTATCAAGTTTTAAAAAGTTTAACTTCAATTGATTTTATGTCTTCTACAGTTATTGATAGATTAAAATTTAAAAAAATGTTAATGTGTGAAAATAAATATACAGAATATATTGAAGAAAAATATCAAATTAATAAAGGGAATTTTATTAAGAATTTTATGTTAGAAAATATTTGTCAATTATTTACAAAAGGAATTGAATTTATAAATGTAGATGAAAATATAAATGAATTTTTAAAAGCAATTACAATATTATCTTTTATGTTAAAGAGAATGATGTATACAAAAGAAGATTTAGAATTATTAATTAATAATTTATATAATTTTCATTTAGTTTATTTTGATTATTTAATGAAGGATAAAAATAATATTTATTATTCAATTGATCTTTTTTCAAGTTTTGTTGAACTTTGTTTTATGTTAAGTGTAAATATAAATGATTTAGTAATTGAAGAATATTTAGATAAAAAAGGACCAAAAAAATTTAATAAAGGTGAAATAAAAGATTTTGTTCAAACTAAAAGTGAACATGGTGCAAAATTATTTTGTATGATATTAAGAAATTGTCAAATTATGTCAAAACATTTTAAATTAATATCAAAACCAGGAATAGATAAAGAAAGTATAGAAGAAAAAAAAAGAGAATTATTAAAATTAAAACATAAGTCTTTAATTCAAGAAAAAATTATGAATAATGATTCATTTAAAATTAAAACAAGAATACCAAAAAATGAAGGTTTATTTTTAGAAAAAACTATATTTTTATATAATGAATCATTAAGTATGTTTTGTTTAGCAAATAATAATTATTATCAAAATCTAGATAATTTAACAAAAGAAGATATTTTATCATATTATCAATTTAATGAAGATATTAAAACAAAAGAATTTTATGATATGACTTTAATGACAAAAAAAAAAATTGACAGTAATATTTTATATCATTTAAAAATTGCTCTTGAATCACTTTATCATGGTTTATTTACATCAACTTATATGAATCAAGATAAAATTGATCAAAAAATTCAAACTAGAATTTTAAATGCAATTGATTTAATAAATGAAAGTTTAAATATGTTAATGAATGTTAGAAAATATTATAAAATGTATGAAAAATTTAATGAAAAGAAAAAAGAAAAAAGTAAAAGTAAAGAAATAGATGAAGAAGATAAAGATATTTATTTATTAAATAAGAAAAATTATAGATTAAAAATAATAAATCATATTCAAAATAGAATTATATTTTTAAAAAATCCTTTAATTGAATTAGATGAAATTGTTGAATTAATAGTAAATAATTTTATAGCATCTCAAATAGATGAAACTATAATGAAAGGAATATATTTTTTAACAAATATAAATTTTCCTAATTTACTAAATGAAAAAGTATTTTCTATTATTTTTGAATTTTTATCAGTTTTTTTATTAACAAAAAAAGGTGTTGAATATTTTTTAACAGGAAAAAATTTACAAAGATTAAGAAAATGTTTAAGTAGATTTTCATTTAAAAAAGATCAAAGTAATATAAATGAAGGTTTAGGAAGAATTGAAGAATTTAATACTAAATGTATGAAAATTGTTATTCATTTTTTTAATGAATTAGTCACTGCAAGTACAATATATAAAATAAAAACAATATCAAATCATAAAATAATTCCTAAAATAAAATTATGTTTATTAGATCATTTAAAAAATTTTATTCCTTTTATTGAAAATGATGAAGACTCAATTGATTTTAAAATAGAATTTTCAGAAATTATACCAATTTATGATAATTTATATCCTTATTTTACTTATGATGATTTTGAAGATATTAAATCAGGACTTATTGATATTTTTTTTACTGCATCAACAAATTTAAAAGAAGGAGAAAATTTTTGTAGATGGTTTGATAATAATTTAAATCTTAATTTTGAAGAAATTTATGAAGCAAGAGAACTTGAATTAAATATTTATTTTTCATTCTTTGAAATCATATCAAAAAATACTTTTTATTGTTATAATAATGATAAAGATATGAATAATAGAATTAAACAAATTTTAGATTTTATTTCTTTAGAAGATTATGTTTATTTATTTCAAAATTCTAATTTATTTTCAATTAAACAAAAAGAAATTTTAATGAGATTTTTAAGAAATTTTTATTTAATTGATTATCTTGACCCAATTGATTATACTAAAATAAAACATTTTTTAAAAAATGATGAATATAGAGATATGATTTATGATGGTTTAATTGAAGATAAAAAAATAACCCAATACATTTCAAAAAATGAAAAAAAAAATTTTTCTTCTTCAAAAAAAACTATTTTGTTAAATAAATATGATTTAGTAAATAAAATCTCATATATTTTTAAAATATTTTCTATCGAATTAAATAAATTTCCTAGATTTATAATTGGTGAAAAAATTGAATATATATTATCATATGTAAATGAATTAGTTTTTGGTATTCAATCATTAGCAAATTTACTTTATTTACAAAAAAGAATAATAAATAAAATAATTCCTGATTTTTATATATTAGTAAAACATTTTTTAAAAAAGAAACAAAGTATAATTGATATATTATTAGATATAAAAAATACAGGAAGATATAATCCAGATTATTTAGAATCAAACTTAACAAAAGATCCATATTTAATTATAATTGAATCAAGTGATTTTAATATATATGATAAAGATATTTTATGTAAATTCGTAATGGAAGGTTGTTATGAAATATTTGAGTTAACAAAAATTAATGAAAGTTGTAATTTGACATCATATCTTAAAAATTATGATAAAATGACAGAAGCAAATTTTACACCTTTTTCTCTTTTAGAAATAAGAGATTATGAATATTTTTATGAAAATGATGAATTCAATAAAATTCAATTATTAATGAAAGATCCTTCAAATTATAAAATTATTAGAATTAAACAAGAATTTATTAAACAATTTACAAGAGTTTCTACTGCTATTTTTTATAATGTTATTAGAGGAGTTTATACTGAACATAAAATGGATTATGGAGAAATGTTAGTTATTTTTTTTAAATATTTCTTAAATTCAATTGATAGTACTCATACAGTTAAATATAGAAAATTATTATGTTTAATGACTAAAATATTATTTTATAATACTAATGAAATGCAAAGTAAATTTGAAAGAATGGCTTATGATAATAATTTTTTTATGAATTTTAATAGATCATTAAATTTGAGTATTGTTTTAAATATTAATTGTTCAAAAAATTATACTTTAATAAAACATTATGAAGAATTAACAGATATTACAAAATTAACTATTCAATTTTTACAATTATTAGGTGAAGAATTTAATACTTTTTTTCATTATAATATATTAACAAATAAAGTTAAAAAGAATTTTATAGAAGAAGAAGATTCAGATTTTACTAATGAAGAATTAAATCAATTAAAAAATGAAGGAAGTTTAATTGATGATTCATCAATTAATACAAAAAGTAAAAAATCTAAAAAATCAAAAAAGAGTAAAAAGGATAAAGATATACCACCAGAAAATATTATAATAAATAGAAGTATTTATGAGAGTATTACTTTAAATTTAATGAGAACTTATAATTTAATGGATTTAAAAAAACCAATTGAAACTGAAATGCCTTTTGATAAATTATGTGTTTTAACTTCTAATTTAATTGATTTTATTATTGAATATATTCATACTAAAAAACAATTTAGAGATATTATTGATGAAAATATAGTCAAATTAATTTTTGGTACTGGAAAAGTAATTAATGATAAAGAAAATCCTTATGATTATATTGATAATAAAGGAGTAATTGATATTTTTCAATTAGATTTAGATGAAATTAATATATATAAGGAAAGTTATGAAAGTAGAAATTTAATGATTTGTTATATTAAAAAAAAATATTATCAATTAATATATCATTATTTATTAATTGGACAAAAAGATTTTTTTGTTCAATTATTAATAAATAAAGGAAATGGTCCAGTTGAATTATTTAAAGAAATATTAAAAAATATGAGAATATTAATAAAAGATATGATAGAATTAGAGCCAAAAAGATTTTCATACCTTTCAAAAATTAATAATTCATTTTCATTTTATTCTGAATTAATAAATTTATATAATAATGAATATCTATTTAATTGTTCAATTAGAACAGATTTAGTATTTCATATATATTTAGTTTTAAAAGTTTTAGAAAAAAATTATAATATCAAAACATTAAGATCACATTTTGAATTAATGGAATTTATATTTTTATATGGTGATAAAATAAAATCATCTAATTTAATAATTGAAGAAGATGAAGAAGAACAAATAAAAAAAATTTCTATTAGAAAAGAATTTTATCAACAAACTGTTTTTACAGATATGAGAGAAAATCCTTATCAACAAATATATAAAAATTATAGTAAACTTTTACAAGAAGAAAAAAAAAGAGAATTAAATAAAAATAATCCAAAAGAATTATTACATTTTTTACCTATTCATAGTAAATTTGCTTTAGGAATGTTTTTTTTTTTAGAAAATATTGTTTTAAAAGTTGAAATTAAAAAAGATGATTTTGAAAATGATAATTTAAATAAAATTAATATATATCATTTTTCTTCTAAAATTGCTGAAAAAATTAATAATGAAAGAATAAAATTTAATAAAGATAATAAAAAAGATAAAGAAGAAAAAGAAGAAAAAAAAGAAAAAGTGATTATTGAAAATATAATAAAAGAAAATAAAAATACTTCATTTTCATTTTTTATAAAACAATCATTTACTTTTCATTTATCAGAATTTTCAAAAAATTATTTTTTAAATAATGTAGATAGAACAAATGCAAGTACAAAATATAATAATTTAATTTCATATTCAGATTATTTTATATTTGAAATGTTATATAATGAACATTGTATTGGCTCAAATCAATTTTTAAAAACAATATCAGAATTAGATTTATATTATGTAGAATTAATCAATTTTATTTTTATATTATTAAATAATATTTTCTTAATGAATCATTTTTATTTAAGTCCATCTCTTCCAGTTAATCTTTATTTTCATAAAGATGAAAGTTTAGATGATAAATTATTTACTGATAATAAATTTATATTATTTATTCATCTTATTTATATTTTATTAGTTATAATATATTGGATTTATTTTAGATTCTTTTTAACTTTAGAAAAAAATTTAATGTTAAATTGTAATAAAAGTTTTGTTTTTAGGAAACAAGATGTTATTGATCAAAATATATTAAATCCTATAATTATAGATGGTTTTCTAGATGATGCAGGAATATTTAAAGTAATGGGTGTAATTAATAGAGATATTGGAATTTTCAAATATTTATATATATTAATATTAAAATCAATATTTTTGAATCCAGAAATATGTTTCTTTATCTTTTGTCTAATATTAAATTTATTATATTATTTTTTAAAATCTCCAATTTTTATTGCAATAGAAATATTATTTTTTGCAAATTTAATCCCAATATTAAAAGATATAATAAAATCAATATCATATAAAATACTTACTTTAATTTATATATTATTATTTACTTATCTAATAGTATATTTATTTATGTGGATAGCATATTTTTATATGAATAATTTATTCTATGTAGATGTATTAGAATATGATTCAGGAGAAATTATAAATGAAAGTTTTTGTTCTTCACCTCTTCAATGTTTATTATATATTTTATCATATGGTACTAGGGCAAGAGGAGGAATAAATGAAGAATTACCTATTATGTCATATAAAAATAATATTTCTTTTTTCCTTCAAAGATTCTTTTATGATTTATTATTTTTTATTTTTGTTATTATGATTATGGGAAATATATCTTTTGGTATTATTATTGATTCTTTTAATGATTTAAGAGAGAAAAAATGGTATTTTGAAAATGATAAAAAAAATATTTGTTTTATCTGTCAGTTAAGTAGGGATGAATGTTTATTAAATAATATTAATTTTGATAAACATATTAAATTAGATCATAATATTTGGAATTATGTTTATTTTTTAACATATTTACATTTAAATAATTCAAATGATTTTAATGTAAATGAAAGAAATGTTTGGGATAAATTATATCAAAATGATAATAGTTGGATTCCTATTAAAAAAAAAGGAAAAAATGAAGAAAATTAAATAATAAAAATAAAAAATATTTTATTATATATTTTTTTTATATAAATTATTTATTCAATATTTAAGATATTTAAATAGCATTCTCAGCACCATTAAATACTATATCAATTGCCATCTCAAGATCACCATTAGATTTTTTTAATGCAGAAATTGCCTTATCTCTTGTTATATTACAAATCTCCATTAAATTCATAATTTTAAAATCATCATATATTATATTTTCATTTTCACCTCTAATCACACTTTCATTATCGTATAGTCCAGGAATATAATTATTATTACTATTACTATTACTATTATTATTACTATTACTATTATTGTTATTATTTTTTTTATTTCTTGTATTTACATCATCATCAGAATCATTATTTATAACAGAAAATTCTAAATTATTTCTATTACTTGTTGATGGAATATTATAATTGTCATTATTATAATTTATATTAGAATTTGGATCAAAATTTTGATGAGTTTCATATATTTCATTTTTTGGAAAAGAATTTTTTTTTTGATATAAAGAAAAATCATTATAAGCATTATCATTAGAATAATTTTTATTATATATCATACTTTTAGTAGTATCAATATTAACATTCTCATCAAAAATATTGAAATTTCCAAAATTAGTAGATTGTTTTTTTTCCATTATTTCTACTTTATATGGAATATATTTATAATATTGTAAATATAATGATTCATTATTACTAATCTTTATATTATTTTCTAATACTTTTTTATCTTTCATTATTTTGGTTATATTTTTATCAAATCCATATTTGTCTTCTAATTTTTGTTTGATATCTTTAATTGAAATTGAATTTACATTTTCAAATTTTAATTTAATTTGATTTTTTTTTAAAGTAATTAAAATGACTTCCATTAAATATTTATAATTTATTAACTATATTTAAGATTTTGCCTTATATTTTAATTTAATTGAAAAATTAATAACTTTGAAATAAATTTATATTTTATTTTTCCTTTATTATTTCAGAATATATTCTAAACTCTATTCAAAAATTTAATTTGTATACATTTAATTGATAAAAAATAATATTTATATAAAATACAAAATAATTCCTAAAAAAATTACAAAAAAAAATAATTCCTAATTATATTTATAAAATCACTTGAATAAAAATTACATTTTCCTTTAAAAAAAATAAATTTTAAAAAAAATGATAGAAAAATTTTTTATACTCATAGTTTCAATATTTATAGTATTATCAGCAGGTTCAGCAAATATTTTTCCAATATACTTACAAAAATTAATGGATAAATATAATTTTTCATTATATAAAACAAATTTATATGGTTCATTTATAACATTAGGAACTTTTGTAGGTTTTCCAATTGGATATATTTATGATTCATTTGGTCCGAAAATTTCAATTTTTATAGGAACAATATTATTATCTGGTGGTTATTTATTATTATATTATCTTTTAAATACAAACTACTTTTTAAAAGTTAGTATTTATCCTTTTTTAATATTGGGCTTTACTCTTGGACAAGGATTTTCTTTATTATATACTACTGCAATTGCTACTAATTTAAAAAATTTTGTTTTTAAACAAAATTCATCTGTTGTTGGTTTAATTGTTACTAATATTGCAATTTCTCCTAGTATTTTTACTACTTATAGACAATTATTAGGAAATAATGATGATAATTTTTATTTTTATTTTTCTATCTTTTTATTTTTAATTGGTTTTTTTTCTATGTTTGTTGTTTCTAATCTTAAATATCCTTATTTTGAAGATTCTTTATTAAAAAAATATCAAAAATATAAAGAAAAAAGAATGGTTTCTTATTTAAGATATTATAATATGATTATTATTATAATATTTGTTGTTGGGGTTTTATATAATTATTTTAAAGATAAATATGTTGTTCCATTAATTGCAATTTATCCTATTTTACAAATATTAAGTTTTTGTCTTATTTTATTTGAACAATGTGGTTTTTTTGATAAATTATTTTATCCTCAATTTAAAAAAAAAATGGATTTAATATCAGAAAAACAAATAGAAATGCAAAAAATATCATCAATAAATAATAAAAATAATACTGAAGAAATTAATAATAATATTCAAGATAATAATTTAATTTTAGTTGATAGAAATATTTCAACTCAAGAAAATGAAGTTGATTTTTTTTCTTCATTAAAATCACTTAAATTAATTTTATTATTTTTTGCTTTATTTTTAGGATTAGGATCAACAATGTCAAGTATAAGTAATATAAATTTTATTTTAAAATCTCTTTCTTATAAAGTTCATTATAGTGGATTAAATAAAGGTTTAATTAGTATTTATAAAGCAAAAGAATTATTTTTTTATGTTATATTATATTTTACATTAAATTCTTTAGTTAGAATTTGTTCAGTTAGTTTTTTTGATTATTTAATAAAAAATAAAAAAATAATATATTACTTTTTAATTTTTTCATTTATTGGTTTAATTTCTCAAATAATTGGAATTTTAATGAAAAAAAATTTATTATATTTATCAATTGCTTTAGGCGGTGCTACACATGGTGGTTATATGTCTTTTATTCCATTATTTGTGAAAAATGAATTTGGTTTAAAAAATATGGGAAAAATTTTTGGTATTTTAACATCTGGTGCTGGATTAGGTTCGATTCTAATTTCTGAATTAGTTTTTACTTATCCTTATAATTATTATTCTAAAATTAGTGGAGGAATACAATGTTTAGGTACTCATTGTTTTCAATTAACTTATATTATTACCTCTATTTTTTTTGGAATTAATATTGTTATTTCTATTATTTTAATGCGTATTAAAGATAAAAATTAAATCTCATTTAATGAAATATATAAATAAATATTTACTTATATAATAATATCTATTATTAAATACTTAAGATAATTATAAATATATTTATATTTAATTTATTTATATAAATTAAATTTAATTTAAATAAGTAAAAAAAATATAAATTAAAAAGGACAACAAAAACAATATTTCCAGCAAAACCTTTCTTTTTTTTTATCTTTATTATCTTTTTTCTTAACAACTCTCTTATAAGGAGTATCAAAATAATAGCCTCCATTATATTTATTTTCTTCAAAGATAGGGAAAAACCATTTCCAATAACTTCCCATTCCCATAACAGTTTTAAACATAAAAAATCTAAAATCTTTATTATCACAATAATAAGGACATTCATCATCTTCATCATAAATAGTACATTCACAGCTAGTAATATTTTTTCTAATATTATTAATTTGAGTATACAAAAGAACACCAATTCCAAAAGTCATTCCAAAAGACATAACAGTACCAAAAATAATCCATAAAGGATGTTTTAAAGCAAGTATTAATTTAAAGAAAACATAATCATCATCAAAATTTATATCATTAGCAGCATTAATTATCATATAATTAAAAGTAGGATGAAAAATTCTAAAAATTAAACATAAAAATGCAGTAAAATCTCCTATTGTACCATAAAATAAAAATAAAATAAATGTTTTTTGATTGTAATAACCTACACAATTATATATCCATGGACAATGATGATCTAATTTTAATATACATTTATTACATGTTGAACAATGATGAGCTCTTAATGGTCTATATTTTTCACATTTTTTACAAAAGGTTTTTTCATCTTTTTTTAATTTTTTTAATTTTTCTTCTTCTATTGTTCCTGGATTTGTAAATATTGATAATAAATGACAAAATAATGTCATAAAGGCACAAAAGTAAAAAAAAAGTGATATTAATATTTTTAATATTGGATAATTATACATTGCATAATTATTATTATAGAAATATGTTGTGAATGATGAGAATACTACATATATTATTAACCAAACTAGAGGAATACATATAAAATATATTATTTGCCATGTTGTACTCATGTTTGAATACATTTTTTTTAAAAAATAATTTTTTTTTTTAAAATTATTTTTTATAATATTATATAGTTTTATTATAATAATTATAATATATGACAAATGTTCATTTTTGGTTAATTATTAATTTTAAATTTTTTATTATTTATCAAATGAATTTTTCAAATTTTAAATTATTAAATAGGAAATGTCATCTAAAGAGGAAAAAGGAATGTTTGGTGATTTAACTGATTTTTATAAAGCTTCTAAAAATTTTATAATAAATTGTCAAAAGCCAGATAGAAAAGAATTTATGACTATTGCAAAACAATGTTCTCTTGGATTTTTAATTATGGGTACAATTGGATTTGTTATTAAATTAATATTCCTTATGATAAATAATATTCTTTTAAGTTAAAACATAATAATATCTTTTTCATTAAAATAAAAAAATATATCAAAAAAATTTTTATCTATAATTCAAATAAAAAAAAATATTAAATAAAAAAAATTTTACTTCTTCTTCATTTTATCACAAACTTTAATTAAATTTTGTATATTTCCAAATAAAGGATCATTATTAGCTAAAAATCCTTCTAAAATATCTTTAGCTTTCAACAAATAAAACTTAGCCATATTAGCTTTATTAGTTTTAATTAAAATAACACCTAAAGTATAAAAATAAGCAGAATATCTATAAATAGTTTCCTGAGTAGCATAATTAATTTTCCTTTTTAAAACAACATCAGTCATCGAAGTTAAAATTTCTTCTGCTTCTTTATATTGTTTTAAAGATAAATAAACAGATGAAATTTTATATTGTAATTCTAAAACTTCATCATGATTTTCCCCATATAAATTAAATTTCAATTTTAAACTTTTTTTATAATAAACTAAACTATCTTTATATTTATTCATTTGTTCATAAATAACACCTAAATTTTCAAATAAATCAGCATTTAATTTATGTATAGTATCATTACCTAAAATTCCTTCAGTTTGAGATAAACCTTTTTTTAAATATTTCTCAGCAATATTAGGATTAGATAAATAAATATAACATAAAGCAATATTTAAATAAACTGCTGATAATTTAACATTTAATTCTGGTTCTTTGCATATTTTTGGTAAATCATTTTCACATTGAGTATAAGCTTTTAAAGATAAATTAAATTCTCCTAAATTCATTGATATTGCACCAAGTAACATATTTGCTTTATGACGATATATGGAATTTTGATTTGGTGTTGTTATATTATCTGTTAATATTATTATTGTTTCTAAATTATTTTTTGATTCTTCTAAATTTGATAAATTTAAATAACATTCTGCTATTGTATATAGTAATTCTATGTTAAATGGATGATCTTCTTGATAAAATTGACGTGATAAAGATAAACATTTATTCATTTGATCTATTGCTTCTGAATATTTTTGATTTGTCATTTTGTTTACTACGTCACGTTTCATGTTTTGAAGTTGTTCAAACATTTTTTTCATTTTTTTTTATTTTTTTTTTT
>Ga0256407_10010727_pt1 | contig 12811 bp, 7 predicted proteins | sample RumenRJG_04DNA_FD_193489 | JGI IMG/M metagenome (GOLD analysis project Ga0256407, IMG submission 193489) | Bovine rumen microbial communities from Lethbridge, Alberta, Canada - RJG_04 | ecosystem: Host-associated > Mammals > Digestive system > Stomach > Rumen | place: Canada: Alberta | collected... | reverse complement strand
TGTTTGATTTCTATTTTCATTTAAATTATTATTATGATATTTATTTATTTTATTTTGATTATCTCTTTCTGCATTTAAAGAAACTCTATTATGATTTTTTTTTCCTGGTAAATTATGAATATAATTAATTAATTAAAATATTAAAGATAGAGTCATTTTAATTACATATCATTTTCATGATATTAAAAATTGTAAATATTTTTTATAATTTTTATAATTATAATAATTTAATATAAATATTATATAATCAATATTTATTCTTATTAAAACATATAATGATTTGTAAATAAAAAGAAATTTAAAATAATGATTAATAGTTTACTCTTTTTTAGTTTTAAAAATTGTATTACATAAGAATTCAGTATCTTTATAAATTAAAAACTCAGGATAAATTAAAAATTGTTCAGTAAATATATCACTTAATGATTTTTTTATTTTATCATCATCAATATTTAATTCAATAATGTTTTCAAAAATAAAAATTTGAATTTGTTTATGATAAATTTCAATAAATTCATTATAATTATTAAATTTTTCTTCTTTTATTTTTGAATTATAAATAGTTGCATATATTAATTTATTTAAACTTCTTATGAAAACAGATTTAACTGAATTAATAGAATAAATTATTTGTACTTTTGGATTAATGAAAAAATTAAAAAATAAAAGAGTATATAAAGGTCCATAATTATTTTCATCAATAGAAAAAAATTTTTTAACCATATTATAAACTAATTTTAATATTATTTTTAAAACTAAAGGAATTGTTTTTGATAAATTTAATATAAAATCATTCATTATTATTTTATATTCATTTAATGTAATATCTCTTTCATATTCTTTTTCATAATCAATTATTTTTTTTAAAGGTTTAATAAAAGATTCTATCATCATTGAATTACCAAAAACAAAAAACATATATTTAATAATATCTTCACACAATTCATCTTTTCTAAATAATGTTTTATAATTATCTTTATATTTTTTAAATGTTTCTCTTATAATTTTATCAATTAATATTTCAAGTAAATAAAATTCAAAATTATCTATTTCTTCAATATACTTTTTTTTTTCTTTTGAAAAAATTAATCTAATGACACTTTGAGAAATTAATAATTTATAAAAACTTTTTTCATCTTCATTTTCATTAATATTTAATTCATTAAAATAATTATCATAAGAAAAAGCAAAAGGAGCAAGGTATTTAAAAATATTTTTATAATTATTAAATGAATATCTTGAATCAATATCTAAATTAGTTTCTGAAAATTCATTTGTTTCAATTATATATAAATTTTCTAAATTTTTATCTCTTTCTTTGTTAATAAAAATTTCAGTAAATTCATTAAGAAATATATTATTTAATATATTTAAAAAAATTTGATTTTTTGATATTGATTTTAATAACTTTGTTAAATTACCAAAAAAATTAGTTCCAAAACAATATAATATGTAATCTTTATTTGATTTTAAATTTATTGTAATTATAAGAAAGAAATATAAATAATTTAATAAAATATAAAAATGTTTTTTTTCTTCAGGATTATTTTTATAAATTTCAATTTTTAACTTTATTTCTTTAAATAATAAATCAAAAAATTGTTTATAAATATTATCATCATTTTTAATTAAAAGAAATTTTGCTATTTTATATGTAACTATAATTTTTTTTAATATATAATTTCTTACTGATAAAATCCATTATATTATGATTTAAAATAATTACTTCATATTTAAATAATTCTTCAAAATTAGTATAATTTGATATAATATAATCATCTGAATTTGAAATATTTTCATTATTAGATTGTTTTTGAGTATTAATATGTTTATTTATTTCTTTATCTTTTTTATTGATATTATTATTTTTAATTCTTTGTTGATGTATTATTTGAATTTTATTTTTAAGTTCATTTTTAAATTTATCATTAAATGATATTATTTTATTTGAATTAAATACATTATTGTTATTTTTTCCATTTTCTTTAATATCATTTTTCATATAAATATCTTTATTTTCCATTTTATTCTTTTTATTATCTTAAATAAAAAATATATTTATTGTATTAAATAATTATATATATATTCTAAGAATTTTAAAATTTTTAATAATTCTTGAAAAAAAATTTAAAAGTATTATTTATAAAAAAAAAAAATAAATAAATATGAAAAAAACAATTCAGTGTCATTCAACAAAAACAAGTGAGTTAATTAAAATTCCTGTAAAGAATGAAAATTATACAAAAGTAAAATCAATAAGTGATATTCATAATTACAATTCAAGAAATAAAATAATAAAAAATCAAAATGAATTAATAACGTTAAATAAAGACAAAAAGAAACATATATTATTAAATAATAACAATTTAAATCAAATTCACAAACAAAATAAACCAAATCCATTTTTATCAACTTTATTAAATAAAAATTTAAATAAAAATAATATTCAAATCCAAAAAAATTTAAAAACAAATAATAATAATAAGAAAGAAAGTTCACATAATAAAATAAAAAAAAATTATCCTAAAGTTAAAATTGATATAGAAAGTAAATTTTCAATAAAAAATACTAGTTATTCAAAAACTGCGGCATCAACTGGAAATAATAATAATAATCCAAATGATAATATTAAAAATATTAAATCAGAATCAATTTTTAAAAATTTAATTAAAGAAATTAATATTAGAGATACAGAATCAATATCAAAAATTGAATCTTTAAAAAATAATATTTTCCTTATTAAAATCTATTCATTTATATCAAATTTAATATCAAAAAATTATAAATCAAATGAATTAGAAAATAATTTAGAATTAAAAAATCAGTTTAATAATTTTATGAATAAATTAGATTTATTATCAAATAATAAATATACAAATATTAATATAATAAATGCTGATTTATTTGATGATTTAAATAATTTTTATAATGGGAATAATATTATTTTACATGAATCAAATACAAGAAAATTAATATATAAAACATTTTTTGATTTTTTTAATGAAATATTAAATGATATTGTAAAATTATCAAATGAATTATCAATACAAAATAATATATCAGATAATAGAAATTCTTTAAAAAAAATGGATGATTTAACTTCAAAAATATCTTCTTTACATTCAAAAATTAATTTAAGTAAAAATAATAATATTGATTATTTAGATTCTCCTGTTTTTAGTACAGTAAGTTTAAAAAATAATTTTAATGATGAAGATAATAATTATTATTTTGGAATTGAAAAAGAAGGTTCTCAATTAATATCTTCTTTTGAAGATGATTTTTATCAACAAATAATAAAAAAAACTTTTAGTAAAGAAAATTCAAATTCTATTCAAAATCAAGTAAAAAAAATTTATATTAATACTACAAATAAAAATGATAAAAATTCATTTAGAAATAAAAGTTCTTCTTCTTCAACAATAATACAAAATGATGATTTTTCTGATTCTGAAATTATTATTAATGAAAGTCAATTTGGTTCTATTAATTCTAAAAGTATTAATTCTATTATTTCAAGGAGATCAATTTCAAATAAACAAAGTAGAAAGTCTATTAAAAATATTGATAAGAAAAATAATAAAAGATGTGAAGTTTTGAAAAATCAAATACGAAATTCTATTAAAAATATTCCTATTCCGAATTTAAATAATAATAAATTATCTAATCAAATTATGAATAAAAATGCTGTATTAAAACAAAAAATAATAAATCCTGTTATTAAAGATAAAAAAGATAAAGATAATTGTAGTATTTTTTAAAATTATTTTATTATAAATGTTTTTTTTTTGAAATTTAAAAATATGTAAATTAGGGTTTTTATTTATAAAATTATTTTATAATTAAAAGAAAAAAAAGTATTTTAAAACATTTTTTATTAAAAAAAAAAAATCTAAATATTATTTTCTTCCTTTAAACTCTTTTCTAAATCTTTATACAATTTCCCTAATTCATCAATCCCACTATTAAATTTATCTTTTTCAAAATAAATAGTCAAAATTTTCAATTTTTTTTGTATTAACATATCCATAAGACTTTTAAATTGTTTTTCCGCAGTTTTCAAAATTAAAAAACTTTCACTTTTTTTTTTAATATCAGTAGTCTTATCCATATAACCTTCAAGTTGAATTTGAATATCATTTAAATTTTTAATAGTATCCAACATAACTTTCATTTGTTCTTTTAATTTAACAATTTCAGAATAAATAATTAAATCATCTCTTTTTTCTTCAAACAAATCTAATTTTTCATCAATTAATTTAATATTTTTTTCAAGCATATCAATAACAGAATTATAAGAATCATGTTTAATAATTAAATATTCTTTTTTATTATATTTTTCCATATGAAATTCAATTTCTAACTCATCAATAATTTTAGGTTGAATTTCATACATTGAATTAACATTTTGCCATTCAGTAACAATTCTTTCAACTTCAAATTTATAAGGTTCAATATTTTTAGCAAATTTTTGTATATCAATAAATAATAAATTACCCATTTCACTTTGAGTTTCTTCATCAGTATCTTTCATAAAAACAGTAGGTAATAATTTTCCAATTTGAACACAATAATTTTTATGATCTTCAAAAATTGGATTATCATCAATTTCATGTTTTTGAACAATAGAAACTAAAGGTAAAATTAATTTAGATAATTCAACAGTTAATTTAAATGATTCAAAATCACTTTTTGCTCTTTGAATTCTATCTTTATAATTATTAATTCTCTGCATAGAAATATCAAAAATATCATATTGATTACATAAATCATCCATTTCATTATAATCAATATCAACTAATTTATTTTCTCTTTTATTTTTATAAATTGTTTTATATTTATTCATAAAGTTAAAATATCTTATCATTGGTTGTAAATCATTAATACATTGATCTACTCTTTCATCTTCAGTTGTAAATGGATTTCCTAAATAACCTTCTTTTTCAACTACAATTCTTAATCTTTCTTGACAATTTAATGCATCTTGATTTAATTTTTCTAATCCTTCTCTAAATTTATTTTCATCACCATATAATTTAGTTTTTATATTTTCTCTATTATCATCTACTGCTAATTTCAATTGTGTTATATCATCTAATAATTTTGCTCTTTCTTCATCTAAATCTTGAGTAAATTTCTTTTTTTGATTTTCTAAAACTTCCATAAAACTTTTCATAGAAATATCAATTTGAATAAAATTATCATGACATTCTCTTAAACTTGTTTCGAAATTTGTAGAAATTTCTTTTTGAGTTTCATAAACTGGATAAGTATCATAACTTAAATAAAAAAAAACCCATTCTAAATAATCTTCATATTCATTTTGTAATTGAGGTATTGTATCAGTTCTACATGTTTCTGCTATATTTTCTAATTTGAATAATATTTCTTCTGTACTTACTTGAGTTTTTAATTCTCCTAATATATCTGTACAACTTTGTCCTAAATATTTACTTTTGTTAAATATGTTTACTGTTAAAATATTATTTAGTAAATTTAATGTAAATTTCATTATTTCTTCTCTTATATGTTCATTTAAATTTGTACAATTTATTTTTATCATATTCATATATAAATTATTTGGCATTGTATCAAGTAATTTTTGTTTTTCTTCATAAAATGATATTTTTTTTTTGTAATCATCTCTTTTTGGATTTGATGATATAAATTTTTGAATTTCTTCATCTTCTTTCATAACAAATTCAAATGGTTTATATAAATCAGTTACTTTATCAATAATTTCTAAATTTTCATTTATAATATCTTCTAATTCATTATACATTTCTTTTACTAATGAATCATTAAATGGAACTTGCCATAAATTTGAATGTTTATCTACATTTTTAATAAACATATTATCTGCTCTTTCAACACCTTGACTATATTGAATTATATCTTTTATTACATTTGTTAATTTTAAATGAATATCATTTAATTCATCTGAAAAAGTATATTTTGTCTTATTTTGATGTTCAGTTAATTCGACTTCAATAAAAGATTTTTGAAAAGTTTGATTTGGATCAAATTGATTTTTAAAAATATCTTCTGCTGAGAAATATTCATTTTTTTTAAATTCTTTCATAAAATTAAAATATTCTTTTATTGAATTTATTATTAATTTTCTTAATTGACTTGACATTAATCCACCTACTGATTTGAAATATAATATTAATTGATCTTTATATATTTTATTTTCTTTTAATACATTTTCAACAAATTTTCTCCATGTTTCATTTACTAAAGTTTTCTCTTCTTCAAGTTGATTTTTTTGATTTTCAACAAATTTATTTAATCTTAAAGTAGGCCAATTATTTCCAATTACATCATTTAAATTAATATAAGTAGATTGTATTAAATTATGATGAAAATAACTCATAATTTTAGTAACATTTTCACACATAATATATAAATTATTTGATATTATTAATTTATTCTTTTGAAAATTACTTTTCCATCTTATATCATCATCACTTGGTCTTGTAATTTTCTGTTCTGCATATTCTTTAATTCTTTGAAAAGAAATAGGAATATTTAATTTTTGTCTTTGTTCAGGATGTTTTAAAATATAATCTAAAATAGAAGTTTTCATAGCTTTTTTATAATCAAAAGTAATTTCTTTAAAACAATCATTAACTAAAATATCATATTGTTTCATTAAATAAAATCTATTAATTAATTTTATAATTTGAACAATCCAATCACTTTTCATAATAGAAATATAATCATCACTAACAGAATATTTAATAAAATTATTATATCTTTTATAAGCTTCTTTTTTTAATTTTATTTTTTCTTTATCAATATCATTATAACCTAAAATAAATAAATATTCTTCTAAATCAGAAGCAGGAATTTCAAATTTAATATCATTATATTTATAAAAATAATCATCATATAATCTAATAATACTTTTTGTTGTTTTTCCAATAATTAAATTTTGAACTGATAAAGAATAAAAAGATCCAATTCTATGTGTAATTGGAATTTGAGTTTTTTCTGATGTGAAAGGAGCTGCTTTTGTATTTGAATATACATTAAAATAAATTGGATTTGATTTTTTTTCTTTTTGTTTTTTTAATATTCGAAATTTACAATGATACATTTCTGTTAAATTAAATCTTTCTTCTTTCATTGGAATATTTATTATTCTATCTCCTTTTAATATTTTTACTGGAGGTAAATTTGAACTTTTTGTTAAATTTTTAGTATTTGAATTTTTTTCTTCTTCATTTTCATAATTATCTTCTTTATTTATTACTTTATTTATTACTAATTTTGCTTTTTGAATTTCATTAAATTCTTTTAATGTATATTGTTTTTTTTCTGTATTTTTTTCTCCTTCTTTCATTTTTTCTTCTATTTCATTTTTTAATTTCATTATTTCATCTTCATTATTTTCATATGTTAAATTATTATTTTCATTATTTTCATTATCTGTTTTTTTTATTCTTTCTATTAAAGATTGAATAGTTGTTTTTTTATTATTAACAGAATCATTTTTTATTTTAGAAGGAATTTGATAAACTATTAAATTATTACAATAAATAATTCCTAATATTCCTAAATCAATTTGACATTTAGAATTATTTTCTAATAAATAACCAATTGTATTAAATAAATTATTTAAACCATTTTGTACTAAAATTTTTTTAGTATTTAATTCATTAGAAATTTGAATTAAATTTAATTTTTCAATTTGAGGTTGTGAATTTGAAAATTTTAATTTATATTGTTTTTCATAAATAGAATTTTTATCATCTAATTTTAAATTATATTCTCTTAAAAAAAAATCAGAAAATTTAATTAAAATTCCTTCATTTGATTTTTCAGAAACATAAAACATTTTTCCAAATGAAAAAATATCAATTAAATGACCTAATTCAGTTTGATCATTACACCATTTTGTAAATGCATTCCATATATTTGAATAAGTTAAATCTGATATTACATTAAGAGAAAAATCTCTATTATCTAATATATTTTTTTTCCCTTTTACTGCCTCTGGATTTGTTAATGCTGTGTTTACTATATCTGTAAAAGAAAAATATTTTAAATCTTCCTGTTTCATTTTTTTTAATTAAATTTTATATTTTTTTTTAATTAATAAATTTATTAAATTGAATATTTGAATTATAAATAAGGATAATAAATAAAAATTAGGTTTTATTTAAAAAAATTATAATCAAGAAAATTATTATATTATTTCATGTTTAATAATATTAATGTTTACAAAATTAAATAAATAAATATAACAATTTATTTAGGAGAATATATTTATAATTGTGATAAATAAAAAAATAAAATGAATTTAGGATTTAATTTTATGGAAATAATAATTTATTATGATTATTGAATAAAAATAATCCAATTTTTATTTATATTGAAAAAGAAGAAATGAATTATTTAAAAAAAGAATTGATAATTCAATAATAACAGAAAGATATAAATTAAATATCTAAAAAAAAATTATAGAAATTTAAACAAAAATTTGAAGAAAAAATTCTAATCAAAATAAAAGAAAATTAGAAATTATATGAATAAAAAAAAGAAAAACTGAAGAAAATGATAATATAATCAATCATTATAGAAAAGAAAAAAAAAATAATAATGTTATTCTTTATATTAAATCTAAAATTATTAATAATGAAACATAAATTATTAAGTAATTATTTAATCCAATTATCATTATGAAATCCAAGAAAATGATTTTAATATTTTTTAGTTTTTTATTGTCTATTTAAATAAAAATTATTTTATTTATTAATAATCAATATATAAAATTTGAATTTCTTTTAATGAATATTTATTGCATATTTCTTAACAAAAAAATTTAATAATTTTTTTTACTAATTTTTAAACTATTTCAAACAAAAAAAACAAATAAATTAATGAATTTTACAAATATATATTCAGATATTTATAAAAAGATAATTAGAGAAAAAGATAAAAGTTACTATAATTACAATCCTAATTTAAATCTTATAAGCAAAGATAAAAGACCAGATAGTAATTTTCAATTTATAATAAAAAAATATACAAAAGATTATTCAGAAATTATCAATAAATACTTAAGAGAATCAGGAAGTGGTAATTATTCAGATGAAGAAAGAAAAAAAATAGAATCATTTATTTATTGTCTTCATAGTTTATTACAATTAAGAGAAGCATATTATGTTGAGAATGATATAATTGTTTATAAAGGAGTTAATTTTCCAATTCCAGAAAATTGGAAAGAAGGTTTTACATTTTTGATTGGAGAATTTGTTTCTACTACATTAAATAAAAATATTGCTAAACTTAATAGTAAAGGAAAAATATTATCAATTCAGATTAAAAATAATGGGGCAAATGGACAAGTTTTTTATTGTAGGAATATTCAAAGAATTTCTTATTATCCTATGGAACAAGAAATTTTAATTACTGCTTTTAGTAAATTTAAATATATAAGAGAGGATGATGATATGATTTATTTAGAATGTTTGGGATATTAAATTATATTATCAATTATAATAAAAATTAACATTTTTTTTAACTATATTTAATTAATAAATAATTATTTGTTTAATTGTTATCAGAAAATATTAATAGTATAGAGTATATATTAATTTAACAAAACAAAAAAAATAAGAGATTAAAGTGAATTGTAAAGTAAAAATCTTATATCAAGATATATGAATATATTGAGAATAAAGAAAAAAATATATATGTAAATTAATATCACTCTATTTATATAATTAAAAAATTTATTTTTAAAATAATTTTAAAAAAGATAATAATTTAAAATAAATTATTAAATGTGATTATTGTTTTGTTCATTATAATAATTTTTTTATTTATTAACTAAATCCAATATAAATGATAAAAAATAGATTTTTATTTCAAAAGAAAACATAATAAAAATCATCAATTTAAATTTGAAATTTTAATTAATAAAATAATATAAAATCAATAATTTTATTTCTGAATTTATTTTTAATTTAAATTAACATTCATTATCCTATTAATTTTTTTAAATTAAATTTATAAAAGCAATAAATATAAATATTATAATAAAAAGATAATTATTTTTTTTAAAATTTATTTTAATTGTATTTAATTAAATCTAAAAAATATAATATTATATTTTATTAATAAAAATAAATATATTAAATTTTAAAGAAATTAAAGAAGAATAATCTTAAAAAAAATGATACTTATAACTCATTTTTTTTAATATTAAAATCATAAACCTAAAGATTTACAATTATAAAAAAATTAAAATAAAAAATTATTATTTATTTAAAAACTCAATTTCACCTACAATATAAATTTTGTATTTAATTTAATTTTATTCTTAAAACAAAAAATAAAAAATCCAAAAAATAATTAATTTTAATTTTAAACTTCTTTAGGATTATTATATTTTTGTTTAAATTCAGGATATTTGAATTCTTGAATTGTTTTCCATTCATCAAATTTATGAGAAAAAGAATTAAAATTTTTTGTATAATGAGTTTGTAAATTTTCACTATCATTAATTAAATCAATTGCCAAATTATCAATTTGATGATGTAATATATTTAAAGAATTTAAAGAATTTTTAGTATCAATATCATAATCTTCAAATGAATTATGAGTATCAGTCAAAGTTTCTTTTCTTCTTTTTCTCTTTTCTAAAATAGTTTTTTTATGATATAAAATTTTATTTGGATTTAAATCACTTGTTAAAATACGTTTTTTATTATCAGGAATTAATAATTGTCCTTTTCTTTCAAAAGCTTGTAAAGTTACAATTAAACTTTTTCTATTTTCTTTTATTTTACTTACTAAATTTTTATTTGTATTATCTGCATTTTTTATACTTAATCTTGAAGGATGTGTTATACTTTGTAATGCTTTAAATTTTCTTATATCATCTCCTAATTCTTCTTTTATTACTTCATTATCTGTAAATGTTTTTATTTTTTCTGTTCTATAATCACTTAATAATGTATTTATATCTGGATATATTATATTTTGATTATTTATTTTTTTATATTTATTCATTGATTTTTGGAAATATAATGAACCTTTTGATATTTCAAAAAAATCATTTGGATTTGATAATTCTAGTAATTTCCTTCTTAATTTACCTTTGTCTTTTCTATGTGACATTTTATTAATGTTTTTTTAATTTTTTTATTTCAGTTTTTTTATATTTTAATTTTGATTTTTTTAAATATGGGAAATTATATTTGGTTATAGAAATATATTATTTATCATTTTTAAAAGTTTTTAAATTTTTTATTTTAAACTAATTTAAAATATTTATTTTTAATTACATATAAGACTTATAGTTAAAATTACCACCATTATTATTATTATTATTATTATAAGGATTATCGAATTGACTTTTATATGGATTAGTTTGAATAATGGAATTAAAATTATTCCCATCAAAATTTTTGTTCATTAAATTATTATTATTACCAAAAGTAAAAGCTGTATTTCCAGTAGGCAAATCATCAAAACAAGGATTATTATTACTAATATTACTATTATTAAAATTATTATTATTAATATTATTATTAATATTATTATTATTAGTATTATTATTATTATTATTATTATTATTATTATTTTGATATGTATTGGAATTTTTTTGATTTTTTATATAGCCTTCATAAGTAAATTTATTATTATTTCCTTTTTTATTATTTCCAGTATTATCTTTATTCATCCTATAATAATTATAATTATAATTATTATTATTCCCACTATTCCCACTATTTCCTTTAATAATTGGTCCAACACTTTGACCTCTCACTTGAGTTTTATTTTGACTTTGACCTTGAGTTTGAGTATAAAGATTAATAGCAATACCTTGATTAGAATAAATATTTGGACTAATATTATTAAAATTTTGATTATTAACTTGTTGTCTATTCTTGTTTTGATAATCATTATATGAATATTTATGTTTATCTTTAATTTGAGGTAAATTTCCAATATTTACACCTTGAAGTAATTTAGCAGCTCGAATATATTTAGTAGCATCATAATTAATAGGAGTTTTTTGGAATCCTTTATCTAAACCAAATAATTTTTGTGAAGCATTATCAAATTTATTAAAGAAAGAAGAACAAGAATCAAAAAATTTTTTTTCTTCATTTACTAAAGTACAAATTAAAGGATTTAACATTTTATATTTAATATCTAATAATTCTTGCATTTTATTATATGAATAATTACTTAATTGAATAAAATCACTTGCAGCTCTTTTATATTTACCATCATTTCTTTCAAATTTTTCTATATCTTTTATATTTTCATCAATTTTTTTTTGTAATTTTTCATTTCTTTCTTTAACTAATTTTTCCATTTTTTCATCATAATGATCATAAATTTTTCTTGCTTCTTCTCTTTTTACTAAAACTGATTGTACTTCATTATTTAAATTATTCCATTCTTGATTATTAATTTGAATATTTTTTAAAACATTACAACAACTTAAATAAGAATTTTCTATTTTTTTATGTGTATCACATAAATCAACAATAAAAGGAATATAAATTGAATTTCCAGAATATGCTTTTGGTAAATTATTATATAAATTTTGACAAAATGAACGAAGTCCTGAAGTTTGAGAATGAAAATTGTTTATTAAATTTGATATTTGATTTATTGAATTTATTGCTATTTTTAATTCTGAATTTTTTTCTTCGAATTCTTTGTCTACTGTACGAGGACCATTGAATAATTCATATATTGCTTGAGTTGTTTGTGTCCATAGATTAGGCATTTTTTTTTTTTTTTTTTTTTTTTTTTTGTTTTTTGTTTATTTTTTTTGTTT
>Ga0256407_10010725_pt1 | contig 12813 bp, 11 predicted proteins | sample RumenRJG_04DNA_FD_193489 | JGI IMG/M metagenome (GOLD analysis project Ga0256407, IMG submission 193489) | Bovine rumen microbial communities from Lethbridge, Alberta, Canada - RJG_04 | ecosystem: Host-associated > Mammals > Digestive system > Stomach > Rumen | place: Canada: Alberta... | reverse complement strand
ATAATCCACGCATCAGACAGCGTTGAAAGTGCAGAAAGAGAAATCGGAATTTGGTTTAAAAAAGAAGAAATTTGCGAAGATTGGCAAACAGTTGCGGAAATTTTAATAAATGAGCAAATCTGATTATTTCAAATTTGAACTTTTAAAAGTCAGCAAAAAATCAAAAGCAAGGGCAGGACTTCTTCATACTCCGCACGGAGTTATTAAAACTCCTGTCTTTATGCCTGTCGGAACAAATTCTGCAGTAAAAATGCTGACTAACCACCATTTAAAAGAAACAAATGCCCAAATAATTCTTTCAAATTCTTATCACCTGTTTTTACATCCGGGGCATAAATTAATTGAAGAAGTTGGCGGACTTCACAAATGGATAAATTGGGATAAGCCTATATTAACCGATTCGGGTGGATTTCAGGTTTTCAGTCTTGCTCATTTAAGAAAAATTACCGAAGACGGTGTAAAATTTAGAGAACCTAAAACAGGAGATGAACACTATATAAACCCTGAAATATCAATGGAAATTCAACAAGCATTAGGTCCTGATATAGCGATGGCTTTTGATGAATGTTCACCCTATCCGTGCAGTTACGAACAGGCAAAAGAAGCAATGGAAAGAACTCACAGATGGCTTGAAAGGTGTTATAAAGCACATACAAAAGATAATCAAGCACTTTTTCCAATTGTTCAAGGTGCGTTTTACGAGGATTTGAGAAAAGAAAGTGCTAACGTAATCTCTTCATACGATGCAGTCGGATACGCAATCGGCGGAGTTAGTGTCGGAGAACCTATTGATGTCAAAAACCATTTTACGGATTTTGTAACGGATTATCTGCCTGAAAATAAGCCAAGATACTTAATGGGCGTAGGTACTCCCGAAGACTTATTAGATGTCGTAAAACGGGGAATTGATATGTGCGATTGCGTACTTCCTACCCGAAATGCAAGACACGGCTCATTTTTTACGCAATATGGCAAAAAAATTATAAAAAACAAAGAATTTGAAAAAGATTTATTACCATTAGATACAGAATGCGATTGTTATGCTTGTAAAAACCATTCTAAAGCATATATAAGACATTTATACCGAATGGGAGAGGCAAATGCAGCAATACTGCTTTCAATTCACAATATAAGATATCTCGTAAGGCTATCCGAAATTATCCACGAAAGTATCCTGAATGATTCTTTTGAAGAATTCTTCAATGAAAGATACGATAATTATTTAAAGAAAACTAGGTAGCTCCGGCTCTTGTAAGAAGTTTTATAACATATTCGTTATTTGCTGTTTTGGCAACATCAAGCGGTGTATGTCCTTCACTATCTTGAGCATTTAGTGATGCACCAAAATTTATTAACTCAAGGACAACCATCGGATTGTTTTGAGTCGCCGCATAATGAAGAGGCGTTTTACCTAATAAATCAACCGAATTTACATCAACACCGTTTTTTATAAGAAAATCTACAATAGCATCAGCACCTAATGTAGCAGCATAGTGGAGCGGAGAAATTCCGTTGTTATAAGGACTTCTGACATCAACTCGAATACCCGCATCTTTTAATCTTTCGAGCATACCTACATTATTACTTTTTACGGCACAAAATATAGGTGTTAAACCGTCTGAAGTATTTCTTCTGACTAAATTTACATCACCTTGGAGCAATAAGTTTACTATATCAACATTACCTGTTTCGCAAGCTAAACATAACGGGGATTTACCGGTTTTTGAAAGCTCGTTTAAATTCATATTTGAATTTACATATAGTTTTATCGATTTCATATCACCGTTACTTATAGCCGTTGATAAACCGTCAACATTATATTTTGCACCGGAAACGACTAATTCTGTTCTAAAAAAGTCTTTTCTGAAAACATCAAGAGGACCTAATGAAATGTTAGGATTGTAAAGCAATATTGGAATTAAAGCTAAAAAAAGCAAACTGAAAATGATTTTTAAACTGAAAACTTCTGTTGTTGAAAACATTGGGGCTTTTTCAACCTTAACTTTTTCTGCTAATTTCTTTTTAGATGTATAACTACCTGCGTTCATATAAATTACCCGTTTTTATATAAGAATACCTGCAATACATGCCGAAACATAGGATGTCAGCGTACCGCAAATCATTGCTTTAATACTTAATCGTGCCAAATTTTTTCTTTGGTTCGGTGCTAATTCACCGATACCGCCAATTTGTATTGCTACTGTTGAAAGGTTTGCAAATCCTGCCAAAGCAAAAGTTGCAATTGCTATACTTTTAGGAGTCAATCCGTCCATACTCAACATGTGAATATAACCGATACATTCGTTAAGAATAAGTTTTTCTCCGATAAGAGTTCCGACTTGTTCGATATTGCCCCAAGAAGCACCCATAACAGATGCAAATATTGCAAATACTTTTCCGACAATACTTTCTATTGTCAAATTGTTCAAATCTATACCTGCGCCTGACCAATCAAGACCGCAAGTAGTAGCAAGAAATATTCCTAATTTTCCTAATGCAACGTTACAAAAAGCGATTAAGGCAACGAGTGCAATTAACATTGCAATAATGTTTATTGATACCTTCATACCGTCTGCAGCACCTTTGGAAATGGCCGATAAAACATTTGCATCAGTACGTCTCTTGCTTATTTTGAAATTTTCCTTTGTTTGAGGAATGTCAGTTTCGGGATAAACAATTTTAGAGATAACGAAAGCACCCGGAGCAGCCATTACTGAAGCGGCAAGTAAGTATTCAAGAGGAACACCGAGCCCTGCGTACATTGCAAGACAACCGCAAGAAAGACATGCCGTTGAACCAGACATTGATGATAACAATTCTGAACGTGTTAAATTAGGTAAATAAGGCTTAATCATTGATTGAGCCGCTACGTTACCCACAAATGGGCTCGCACAGTTTGAAAGTGCTTCTGCACCACTTACGTCCATTAACTTATTCATCAATTTTCCGAGGAAATATATAACTTTTTGCATTATACCGTAATAATAAAGAATATTTACCAACGACATAATTAAAACCATTGTAGCAATAAGCATAATCGCATAAATAAAATTATCGGGAGGAGCGATAACTATTTCGCTCTTCGGTCCGCAAAGCCAACCAAATACAAACTCTGCACCTTTCATAGAAGAATCTAATATTTTATTTATTATAAGTGCAACATAACTGAATATTTTAACTCCGACAGGCACTTTTAAAATAAAAACGGCAAGCAGTATTTGAAGAAGCAAACCGACACCGACCGTTTTATAGTTAATATGTTTTCTGTTATTTGACATTGCATAAGCAATTGCAAGAAATAAAACTATTCCGATTACACCAACAAATCTAGACATGACACTCCTTGAACATAATTTTACTAGATAATTGTACTCCAATTATTCAAGAAATAAAATTCTATTCAACCAATTATTAAAAAAAATATACAATCAATTTTAAAACAAATTTTCTTTCAGTATAATTTTATAGAAGTTTAAAATTAAGCAGAGAATAAAATTATGAAAAAGTTTACAATTATTGTATTGACAGCAATACTATTTTTAGGTTATAGCATTTCCGCAAAAGCAGAAATTGAAACCGTTCCGATAAAATTCATCTACATAAACGGAGCAAACAACAATACCCCGAAAATGCAAAAATGGTTTTTTAAAGGTATCAACAAGTTACATCCAACAATGAAAAAAACTCTTCAATCTTCTGATTTTGTAAGTAAAAACATGTTAAAAAACAATACCTACGAAATCGGAGATGTTCCGGGAGTATTTTTTTGGGGAGATAAATCAATCGGCGATTTGGAAAATGTGGATGAAAGATTGATTACATTAAACATGATAAGTCCAAAAATGGCACAAGTTTTCAGAACGTTTTTTGCTCATTGTATGCACGATGCCATTTGGGTTCAAAAAGACCACAATATGCAGCCGATTGTAAAAGATTTACATAAGGAAATCATGACTGCGTATAACAGAGGGGAAAAAGTCGTTCTCCTCGGATATAGCGCAGGAAGTTTTATAACGTACGAATACCTTTTTTATAAAATACCTGCTATCTCAAATAAAACACTTACTCAAATGGTAGATTTTAATGAAAACCAAAATCAGTTTGTTCAACAAAATCCTATTAATAACACCTGTATAGATGCTCTGATTTCTTCAAAACTCATAATATTTTCAACAGAAGGAACCCTTATCCCCACATCTGATTTTCAACAATTCAGAGAAATATATGAAAAATTAAATGACTATACAAAACAAGTTTGTACACCAGAAGGAACTTTACTCGGAATAATAAACTATGCAAGCCCGATAGTTCTATTCTATTCGGATAACCGAGATCCTTCAATCGAAATAAACAAGTACAACAAATACATATATAAATACCTTGTTTCAAATGATATGTTCACAATAACCGTTAATTTTTCAGATGACCCTCTTGGATATCCTCTGACAAAAAACGTAACGCCTGATGAACTAAAAAATATGTATGATTTTGAATTTGCCGATTCGGGAAAAGGCTTTATGTACGATAAATCAAACGTAAAAAGTCCGTCAACATTTTTAGGAGCGCATACCTCTTATTGGAAACATTCTAAAAAGTTTTCAAAAGCTGTAAGAGATGCTTATATTGAAGGCTATAAAAATTTCTATGAAAAAAATCAATAACGAATACATAATCATTTTTATATCCGTAATTTTATGCGCTGTATTTTATAACAATCATTCAAACCTGATAACTGATTTCGGCAGAGAAGTTATGATTCCGTCTGAAATTTTGAACGGTCAAATTCTCTATAAGGATATTTTAAATATCTATGGCGCACTGTCATATTACATAAATGCTTTTGCAATGCTGACTTTAGGAAAAAATTTAAACGCTCTTTTTATAATGGGGAGTATTAACTGTATAATTTTTTCACTTTGCTTTTACAAACTTGCCCTGCATTTTTTGAATAAACAACTAAGTTTATATTCAACACTATTTGTAGCAATATATTGTATGTACGGATTCGGACTTTACAATTATCAACACCCCTACGCTTACGCAATCGTTTACGGATTAACATTTGCTTTAATTTCAATTTTATTTTTAATCAAATATTTTGAAGACAAAAAGACAAAAAATCTTTTTATATCCAGTATTTTTGTCGGAATGTCTGTTTGCTGCAAGATTGAATTCCTACCGTTAATATTTTTCGATTTATTCGTATTGATTGTATATAAGAAAATAAAAATTAAGGAATTTTTATTTTATCTTCTGTTCTTTTTAATTCCGTTTTCAATATACTTAATACCGATTATTCAGGGGTTAAATATTGAGGATATAAAAAATGCAATTTCAATTACAATAAACGAATCAAAATCACCATCTGTCGTATATTTTTATAAATTAACGGGGAGTTACTTTAGCCTTGAAGAACTTATAAAAAGTGCTGTATGTACTACCGTTTCATTTTCGATATTCGGCATTTTATACATTATTTTTAAGAAGTTTTATAATAAGAAATTAATTTTGGCACTACTTACAATTCCGTTTTTTATATTGTGCTTATTGCTATTTTTTGGGAGAGAATTCGGAATTTTACCCATCATAATATTATCAACACTAATCGTGTTATTTATTAAAAAAGCAGAAAATAAATACTTAATTTTGTTTGGAAGTGCTCTTATATGTTCTTCAAAAACAATATTTTCATTAAATTTAACGGGTTATGGAACTTATACGCTTCCTCTTTTATTATTAGCAATTATCGTTTTATTCAATATCAAAAACGACTTAATAAAAGAAAATTTCACAAAAATTCTTATAATTTTGTTGATTATTGTAAAATTAATACCTGTAATCCTTATATATCCTGAATACAATTATCCGCTAAAAACGAGTAAAGGAACTATAAAAACATCTGAATATTGGGCACAAGGAATAAATCTTTACACACAATTTGTCGATAAAAACACTAATAGCAGCGACAAAATATTACATTTACAAGAAGGTGTCCTTTTAAACTTTTTGTCTGACAGAAAAACCGATATGAATTGTTATTTTCTTAATTTGCCGTACATTGAAACATACGGTGTTAAAAAAATTATAAACAACTTAAATAAATTCGATTACATAACAATAATTAACGGGTTTGGAAGTTATTATTTCGGAAAAGGTAATTATTATCTTGAAAAAAATGAAATTACCGATTTTATAAATAAGAATTTTAAAACAGTTTTCACCTACAAAAAAGGGGACGATATCATTATATTGATGAAAAAGATTAGTTAGTTTTTTATTGATAATTCTATTCTTTGTCCAATATTTTAGTTAAAAAATAGCACAAATTGCGAACAATAAAGAAAAGCCTATTAACATCATTATCGGTGTATCCATTGAATGAGGAGCAAATGCTTCAGATAATGTCATAATTGGCGGGAATAAAATAATTGCTGACCAAAATTCCTGCGGATTTGCAAACTGATCTCTGTACAAAATTATAAATAAGAGTGCAAAAAAGTACACACAAGCACTTCCTGCGTATGAACGCACATATCTGTTTTTCATATTCCAAGAAGGTACGACATATTTTTTCTTACCCAAATAAGTTCCGACAGGTTCTGCAAAACCGTCACCTATTGCAACCGTAAAAACAACAATAGAGGCAAGAAGCGGCAAATTTAAATAAGTTTCAAATAATTGTTTAAATATAGTAATTATCAATAACCCCGGAAGCATATTTCCGAGGACAATCCATTTTAAAGTGTTGGGACGGTCTTCAATTCGGTCGAGAGAATTAAATTGGAGCATAAAAAATGTTGAAAATTCTCTGACAGGCTTTATTAAAACCAAGAACATAAAAAGAACAAAAAGAGATTCCCAAAGGTGAGGAATTATACCGAAAGGTTCCGTCGGCGGGCTTAACAGAGGAACAAGGTATGCCGCAAAGTGCTGAATTTTTCTTGTATAATTAACCTTAAACCATTTATTTTTAGAGGTTTTGATATAACCTTTTTCATCAGTATGGCAGTAATGACGACATAAAAGTCCGCCCAATATTGACAAAATCATCATTACAAAAAGTTTTATGCCGGTTCTTATAAAAAACGATTTTTCATAAAACACACTCGGATCATCAATTAAAGTCCAAGTAAGCAAAAGCGCAAATAATATAATCCATAAAATCAGGAATGTTAAATCAAAAGTTTTAGTCCATTTTTCATCGTAGTTGCCCCCTGCGGAATCACCGGGCATTAATATATTGTCTTGCATAAAACACCTTTAAAAACTTTACATGAATAATAATAGTACAACTGTATTATCAATTCAAATTAAAGAGAAAAATATTAGAATGGCGTTTTTTTGTAAATCGTGTAGTAGCAATGCTCGTTAAAATACAGTTTTAAAACATAAAAACTGTCAACATCAACAAGTTCGACGTAAGATGACGGAGGCGGCTGTTTCCCAGAACCTTTAAAGATTTTACTCCAAAAATTCATCCATTTTTTTGCAATAGTTTGTCCGAGAGTTAATTTTGGAGTCGGCATAAACTTTTTATAATAAGCAGACGGAGAAACCTCTCTTTTCACGACAGGAATTATAAATTTTACTTTTCCGTTTGTTTTAAAAAATACAAAATATCTTTCGTTCATTTTTCTCGGAGTTAACTGATAATATCCCGGATCTATGTGCATATCTCTGTAATACAAATGACAACTTGTTCTAAAGAGAGGATACGGAGAATACGAATATTTCATATTATCTTCATCCTGAAAAGGGTCAATATTGTTCATCAGTTTTGATTCAAACGGTTTTGAATTGTTGTACAAATCAGCCCAATCAATGTCTGCAAAAGCACTTTGAACTGAAATAAACAATAAAAAGAATAAAATCGATAATACTTTTTTCATAACTATATTTTTAATTATTTTTTTTTGTTTTGCAATATTGTAAAAATAATGATTTGAATGTATTATTAAGATGTACTTAATCTTGCAAGGAATGTACTTAGATGACCGCCAATCAGTCAATTAAACCTGTTACGTGTAAATTTGACGAATTTAACAACCTGGAAATAGGCGGTTGTAAAGTTTCTGAATTAATCAAAGAGTACGGTTCACCTTTGATGATTTATGATGACAAAACAATTCGTGAAATGACGAGGAATTTTAAAAAAGCGTTTAAAAACACAAATATTCAAATGATGTATGCGGCAAAAGCATTTACTTCAACTGCAATATTTAAAATAATGCAGAAAGAAGGTTTCGGACTTGATTGTGTTTCGGGTGGAGAAATCTACACCGCTAAGGCTTCTGACTTTGATATGAAAAATATTATTTTTAACGGAAACAATAAATCCAAAGCCGAATTAGAGTTTGCAACCGATAACGGTGTCGGTTTGATTTCTGTTGACAATTTTTATGAGGCAAAATTATTAAACGAAATTTGTCAAAAGAAAAATATAACAGTAAAAATTCTATTGAGAGTTACTCCGGGTATTGAATGCCATACTCACGAATACATAAAAACAGGGCATTTGGATTCAAAATTCGGGTTTGATTTATCGCAAGTCGATGAAATAATAAATTTGATATCGAACGAATACAAAAACCTTGATTTAGTCGGATTACACGCACATTTGGGTTCACAAATTTTTCAAACCGATGTGTATTATGATGCAGTAAAAGTCTTATTTAAAGAGGCCAAAAGGATAAAAGAAACTCACGGAATTGAATTGTCAGAATTCAATATTGGCGGCGGTTTAGGAATAAAATACACAAAAAAAGATATGCCCGTTTCAGTTTTTGAAATTGCAGATGCAATAAAAACTTCATTGAAAATCAATTCCGAAAAATACAACATTAAAAACCCGAAACTATACATAGAACCCGGTCGTTCTATTGTCGGAACTGCAGGTGTAACGGTTTATACAGTAGGAAGTTCAAAACAGGTTCCGGAAGGAAGAAAATATATAGCGGTTGACGGCGGAATGGCTGATAACATAAGACCTGCCCTCTACGGTGCGGAGTATACCGTTGATGCAGTTAAATACAATCCCGATGCAGAAACGGAAGAAGTCACAATTGCAGGTCGTTTCTGTGAATCGGGAGATATCCTTGCAAATAATGTCACCATTCAAAAGTTATCCGCAGGCGATTTGATATGTTTTTATAACACGGGAGCATATTGTTACTCCATGTCGAGCAATTACAATATGGTATTAAGACCTGAAGTGGTGCTTGTTAAAGACGGTAAATCCGCAACCATAATTAAAAGACAAACGAATGAACAATTAATTGAATGTAACATAATTCCGGAGATAGTTGAGTAATATGCATTTAACACCTCAAAATGTATTAGAATCTATGACAAAACACATACAGTTGGACTTTTTGGACTGTATAGAATTGTTCATAATTTTTGCATTCATATTTTTCATATACAACACTTATATCAAAGGAACTCATTCGGAAAAATTTGTAAAAGGCTTAGTTGTTCTTTTTGTTGCTTGGGGAATAAGCGAAATTTTAATTTTGTTAGGACTGACGATAATAGGCTTTTTCTTGAAAGCAGTTATCGCAGTTATTGTATTCAGTTTGGTTGTCGTATTCCAGCCTGAATTGAGAAAATTAATAGGATATCTCGGACAAACGGGATTTTTGAGCAGAGGCTTTTTCTCGGGTAAAAAATCCGAAAGGGAAAGTACTGTAATAAATGAAGTTATTGAGGCGGTTAAATATTGCAGTAAAGTGCATTGCGGAGCATTAATTGTTTTTGCGAAGTATGAAAACGATTATCTGTTTTCAGACGTAGGAACAAAAATCAATGCAGACATATCATGTCAACTTATACTTACAATTTTCCACCCGAACACACCTCTTCACGACGGAGCAATGATAATAATAGATAACAAAATTACTGCTGCAGGGGTATTGTTACCGCTAACGGAAGACCCTAAATTAAGTTGGAAATACGGAACAAGACACAGAGCCGCAATCGGTATGAGTGAAGCGTCAAATTGCGCATGTCTTGTAGTATCGGAAGAAACAGGTGATGTTTCAATTGCCCTTGACGGAAGTTTAAAAAAATATGACGACATATCGGAATTAAGAGAGGACTTGGCAAAAGTTATTGTCACAGATACGGAAGATGCAAGTTCGTTCTTAAATTTATTTAAATTCAAGAAAAACGGAGAAAAGAAATAATGAATGCTATCGAAAAATTGTTAGACGAAAAAATACACGCCGTAATTCGTGTTGCAGAACCCGAACGTGTTGTAGAAATTGCAACTTCATTGTCTAAAGCCGGCCTTAAAACAATGGAAATTATAATACAAAACCCTGAAATCGTTGATGTTATACACTATCTTAACTCAACGGAAAATATTACAATTATGGCAGGGGGCATAATTACAGAACGTCAAGCACAAACTGCAATAAATGCAGGGGCATCAATTATTGTATCACCGATATTTCAAATGAATCTGGTAAGAATTTGCCAAACAAACAGAAGACCGCTGATTATGACGGCGACAACACCAAACGAGGCATATTCCGCTTGGAAAGCAAGAACACCGCTTATTAAGATTTATCCGACTAAACCTATGGGCGGCCCGATTTATATAGAAGATTTACTAAGACCGATGCCTTTCTTAAATGTAATAGCAACAGGTAACATTGAATTAGATTTGGTTGCAGACTATCTAAAAGCAGGAGCAAAAGCGGTAGGTGTCGGAAGAGCCTTGTACAGAAATGCCGATGCAAAAGAAATAGAAGAAAGAGCAAAATTTGTTCTTGAAAAAGTAAATGAATTTAAAAAAGAAAATTAATAATAAAAAATAAGGAGTTAAATAACTCCTTATTTTTTTACATTTTTGAATAATTTATTTTATATTGAAGAAATTAATTAGCCGACTTTAGAAACTGCAAAGTCTTCAAAATATTCTTTTAATTTATCCATATCCATATCGACCATGTGAGATTGGTTCCAAGGATTTGTTACCTTAAATCTTCTTTCGCCGTCTTCACTGTCGTAGGGAAGAATTTTGTAAGCATGAGAAGAATAAATACTGTATTCGGTTTCTTGTGCCTGTTCCATTCCTCCGTCCTCGGAAGAATAAGTTGAAGCCGTAATAATGTATTTATCAGGATTTGCAGCGTTCAACGCTTTATCTAATTTTACTTCATCGTCAATGACTGTGTAATATTGCACATTTGCGAACCCGAAATGAACCATTGCTTCGTCTAAAGTACCGCCATTTGCTCCTCTGTAATAGTCAGGAGCATTTTTGTAAGAAGAATCAAGTTTTTCTGCAGACTTTGTTATCGGCCCGTTTTTACCTATGACAAAATCGCCATATTCATCAATTACAAAAACCATTCCGTCGTCGTGGTTCTTTCTTGCTTCTTCGACTTTAGCCCTACCTGCTTCCCAATTTCCTATTTTCTTTTCGAGAGATTGTTGTTTTTTAAGAGTTGCATCATTTTGAGGCTGATTTTCTTTCAAATCTGCCAATTCTTCTTTCATGCCTGCAATTTCGTCTTGAACAAGAGTGTCATATTGTTCGTTATAAACAGCATCAAGTTCTTTACCGTAAATATGTTCAAGCATTTTCATTCCCATGGGGCCTGTTGTATATTTTTGCAAATCAGCAGTTTCGGGAAGTTTTTTATTCGGGCAAACAGCAGTCGCCTTACCGTTCGGTAATTGAACTTCTATATCATTGCCTTTTTGTGTAAAGCATTCATACAAAGCACTTCTTGTACGGGGATTTTCCATCATAGAATTTATTGAAGACAATAAATAACAATCGCCTGTGTGACCTTGACTTGAAGAAAATCTGCTTATCGGCGGGAACAATTCCATATAGGTTTCTCTGTCCATTTTTAATTGTTCGGACTCTTTGCCGTTGTATTTTACATATATGTTGTCTTCGCCTTCGACTTTAAAGACATCACCGACTTCGACATTTTTATTTGCTTCTTTTTGAGATGCAAAAGTCGGACAGAAAGCCTCTTCTAACGGAATATTGTTTTTTTTTGCGTGATTGTATGTTTTTAAATCTTTTACAACAAAGTCATTCATTTTTCCGTGAGAACACAAAGATTTAGTTGCGAAAGGAGTAACTTTACCTTCACAAGCCAAATCAATAAGTTGCTGCATATAGCCTGTTTGTTCATCTTTCTTCTCTAAAACTTTGGAAAGATTAATTTTATCCATAGTCGTCAATTCTTTAGAAAAAGGAAGATTTTCAACATACTCAAATTCGGATGACTTTGGAAATTCTATTTTTTCTTTTTTCCCGAAGGAAGGTGACTGAACAACACCCAATGAGGCTAAAACAGTACCTTGCGGAACTTTTACGGAAGATTCACTTTGAGAAATATCTTTTGATACCTCTTCATTGACTTTCTTTTCTTCTTTTTTATTTATTAAAAAATTTGTATTTGTATTAATTATTCCGTTTATTTGAGTCATTTTTTACTTTCTGCCTTGTTTTTTGATGTTTTAAAACCTTTAATCAAAAAATTTTGTTAGTTTTGAAACAAATTTTTACAATTTCCATTAAAAAATAAAAGAAACATCATATCAATGTTATATTATCAAATTCAAAAAACATGATAAAATGTATTTACAAAAGTAAACGAAAAGAGTTCGATAAGTGAGAAAATTAAGAGTTTTAACGGTATTCGGAACACGCCCCGAAGCAATCAAAATGGCACCTTTAATAAAGGAATTTGAAAAATTCCCCGAAGAAATAGAAAGTATAGTTTGTGTTACCGCTCAACACAGAGAAATGCTTGATTCCGTACTTAATTTGTTTGAAATAAAACC
>Ga0256407_10010721_pt1 | contig 12821 bp, 10 predicted proteins | sample RumenRJG_04DNA_FD_193489 | JGI IMG/M metagenome (GOLD analysis project Ga0256407, IMG submission 193489) | Bovine rumen microbial communities from Lethbridge, Alberta, Canada - RJG_04 | ecosystem: Host-associated > Mammals > Digestive system > Stomach > Rumen | place: Canada: Alberta... | reverse complement strand
TGAAGAATCAGACAGGAGAAAAAATGAAAGCTTTTATGGACAAGGATTTCCTTCTGGAAACCGAAACGGCAAAACATCTGTTTCATGATTATGCTGAAAAACAGCCGCTGGTCGATTATCACTGCCACATCAGCCCGCAGGAAATCTATGAAGACCGCCGCTTCAACAACCTCTGTGAGGTCTGGCTGGGCGGGAAGATGCCGGATGGCAGCTACTTCGGCGACCATTACAAATGGCGTGTGATGCGGTCCAACGGCGTCAGCGAGGATTATGTTACGGGTGACAAGCCGGATTATGAACGCTTTTTGAAGTTTGTCGAAGCGCTGGAAATGGCGATCGGCAACCCGATGTACCACTGGTGCAACCTGGAGCTTCATCAGTTCTTCGGTTATGACAAACCGCTGACGATGGAAAACGCGAAGGAAGCCTGGGATTTCTGCAACGACAAGCTGCAGCACGATCCGGAACTGACCGTCCGCGGAATTATCCGCAAGGCGAATGTGGCCATGATCGGTACGACGGATGATCCGGCTGATTCCCTTGAATGGCACAAGAAGATTGCCGCGGATCCCACCATCACCGTCAAGGTCTGCCCGTCCTTCCGTCCGGACAAAGCCATCAACATTAACAAACCCGGATTCGCGGAATACATCAAAAAACTGGCTGCGAGTGTCGGAAAAACGGAACTGGTGATGATTTCCGATGTGCTCGACGCGCTGACCGAACGTCTGGAATACTTTGCAAGCCTTGGCTGCCGTGCCTCCGATCATGGGCTGGATTATATCCCCTTCCGCCCGGCTGCCGGTGAGAGCATCGTCAATGCCATTTATCAGAAGGCCATGAAGGGTGAGCCTGTCACCACGGAAGAAGCAGAGCAATATCAGACCGCTGTCCTGATGCACCTGGGTCGGGAATATCACCGACTGAACATCGCCATGCAGCTGCATTATTCCTGCAAACGCAATGCCAATGTGCGGATGTACAAAAAGCTCGGACCGGACACCGGTTATGATATGATCGCGCAGAACAGCTGCGGCGGTGACATCGCCGATCTGCTTTCCGCCCTGGATGAGACCGGTGAATGCCCGAAGACTATCCTCTATTCCCTGAATTCCACTGACTTCGATCAGCTTGGGACGATCCTCGGCTGCTTCCAGTCCGATGAGATGATCGGCAAGATGCAGCTCGGTTCCGCCTGGTGGTTCCTGGATACCAAATCCGGCATGGAAAACCAGATGCGCTCCTTCGCCAACCTGAGCCTGCTGGGGAACTTTATCGGAATGCTGACCGATTCCCGTTCCTTCCTTTCCTATGCACGGCATGATTATTTCCGCCGCATTTTCTGCAACATGGTCGGAAACTGGGTTGAAAACGGCGAATACCCGAACATCGACGCGAGCCTGAAGAAGATCGTCGAAGGCGTTTCCTACAAGAACGCGGCGCGTTATTTCAATCTCTAATACAATACACACCGGAGAAGTCCTCTTGCTGCCATGAGCCGGTACAAGAGGACTTTTTCTGTAAACAGCCTTCGGGGCCGATGAGCGGATCGATCCGAACAGTTTCCGCTAAATTATGATAGAATGGAATTGGAGGATCTCACATGGGTACTTATCTGAATCCGGGAAACGAAGGGTTTTCAAAAGTTATAAAGTCCGATTATGTTGATAAAACAGGGATGATCGGTTTGGTTAATAGTGCAATTGATACCGGAAAAAATCTGATTTGCATCAGCAGACCAAGACGTTTTGGAAAATCTTATGCAGCCAGGATGCTTTGTGCCTATTATGACAGGTCTTGCGATTCTCGTGTCCTTTTTGAAAATCTGAAAATTGCGAATGATCCCTCTTATGAGGAACACATTAATCAATATAATGTGATTTACCTGGATATGACACAGGTTCTGGGTGATGCAGGAAAAAATAAGTTTATTGATTTCGTAAAAGCAAAGATCACTGAAGAGATCCATAATACTTATCCGGATGTCAGAATCGACAGCTCATTTATATCAACATTAGTTAATGCAGCAGAAACTACCGGGACTAAATTCATTGCCATTATTGATGAGTGGGATGTTCCCATCCGGGAATTATCAGAAAATGAAAGATCCTGGTTGGATTTTTTGCGTATGCTTTTTAAGAGCAGCGGAACAACCGATAAGATTTTTGCCGCAGCATACATGACCGGGATCCTTCCCATCAAAAAGGACGGTTCACAGTCGGCGATTTCCGATTTCCGGGAATATACGATCCTTGATCCGTTAGAATATTCGGATTATGTCGGGTTTACGGAGGATGAAGTCCGTCATTTGTGTGAGCAGAAAAATCGGAGCTTTGACAAAATCAAAAAATGGTATGACGGATATACCGTGGGTGAAAAACATTCCATTTACAACCCCTATTCGGTGATGTGTGCGTTGGAAAGCGGGAAATATACCTCATATTGGAAGAATACGTCCGCTGTTGAGACTTTGCTGACGTACATCGATATGGACGAAGACGGACTGCAGCAGGATGTTGCCAGGCTGATCGCGGGAGAGAAAATTGAGGTCGATCCGTATTTCTTCCAAAATGATATCGAGACTTTCAGGAGCAAGGATGACGTTCTGACCTTACTGATCCATCTGGGGTACCTGACCTACGAAGAAGTGGCGGATTCCTACGGTGATGAGGATATTTACACGGGCTATGCCTGGATCCCGAATGAAGAGGTCCGGACGGAATTCGAAAAGATCCTGCGGAAATCCAACCATAAACAGCTCATTGAACTGGTGAAAAAATCCGATCAGCTTTTGAAAGATACGATTGCCGGAAATGAAGCAGCTGTTGCCGCGGCCTTCGAACAGGTGAGGGAGCTGTCCTATGCACCGACATTTTACAACGATGAGCAGAGTCTCCGGTATGCTGTCAAAATGGCATACATTTCCAGTATTGATCAATATGCCAGAGTTGAGGAAATGCCTTCCGGACATGGAATTGCTGATGTGGTCTTTATTCCCAAAAGGAGGTCTCCGCTTCCGGCAATGATCGTTGAACTGAAATGGAATAAAGGAGCAGCAGGCGCGATCGATCAGATCAAAGACCGGAATTATCCAGCTATGCTGAAAGGTTATGGCGGAGATATCATTCTGGTCGGGGTCACTTATGATGGACAGTCAAAACGTCACACCTGTCAGATCGAAAAAGTCTCTGCCGATATATAAATTGTTTGCAGCTGTTCAGAATGAACTTTCTAAGCAGCTTCCATGTAATGTGTCAGAACCCGGTTACGCAGAGGGACCGAATGGAGCTGCGATTTGAACAGCTGCCGTAAATTATCATCAATTCATTTATAATTATAGATGATGCAGATAACTTTTTAATCGTTTCTCCTCTTCGAAATTATGAAAGAGCATGGATATGCAGTTTGAGTGGGATGAAGAAAAAAACAGGATCAACAAAGAAAAAAACTTGATGGAATCGGTTTTGAATTAGCGGTCCGTGTATTTTTAGATGAAAAACGAATTGAAAGATATGATGTAATGCATTCAACTCTGACGGAAGACAGATGGAATGCTATAGGCTTGGTTGGAAAAGTGCTTTTTGTTGTTTATACAGAGCGAAGTGAAAGAATCAGGATCATTTCCGCAAGAAAAGCAACAAGAGAAGAGGAAAGGGAATATTATGAAGGTTATGAGTTTCGATGAACTGACCAAACTTCCTCCTCTTACGGAAGAAGAGATGAATATTATTGAAAATGCCAGACCCTTGCCATCTGATGATTGCCCCGAAATGAGTTTGGAAGAGCTTCGTCAATTTCATCCCTGGTATGATCGCGAAAAACAATCGGTTACATTGGATATCGATGTAGACATTGTAAATTATTTTAAGAGATTGTCTTTTGAAACAGGGATCTCTTATCAGGAATTAATGAGAATGTATTTAATGCAATGTGCCAGAGAAGAAAAGAAGCCGGCGTTTGCATAAATTCATGTTAAGAAACGAAAACAGTTATTTTATTGAACTCCGGAGATTTTATGTTACAAATCGGTATTCGTCTTCATGATGTGAACAGCGGACTTTCAGATGAATTGCAGACGCTGGAGGCTCGGGCCGCGAAGGCTCAGGCGGAAGGGTTCTGCTGCGTTCATCTGGCCCCGCAGAAGGTCATCAAAGGCCTGACTTATGATCCTGCCGCGATGACGGAAGGCCTGGGTGTTTATTTCAAACGGGTCTTTTCAAAGTATGACCTGGATATCGCAGTACTGGGCTGCTACCTGAACCTGGCGCATCCCGATGAGAACAAGCTGCGTGAGATCAAAGAGAAATATTACGGCAATATGCGTGTAGCCTCATTGTGCGGTGCTTCCATGGTCGGAACCGAGACCGGTGCACCGAATGCGGAATACAAGCTGGACGCCAATACGCATACGGAAGAAGCGCTCAATCTCTTCATGCGCAATCTGGAAGATGTGGTGACGGCCGCGGAGGATTACGGGGTGACCATGGCTATTGAACCGGTGTGGAACCATATCGTCTATAATCCGAAGCGGGCGCTGCAGGTCATCAAAAGCATGGGAAGCCGCAATCTTCGCATCATCTTTGATCCGGTGAACCTGCTTTGCATGGAAAACGCCGATGACCGTGAAAATGTCTTTGCGGAAGCTATGGACCTGCTGGGTGACCACATCGCCATGGTGCATATCAAGGACTTTGTCCGCAAAGAGGGCAAACTGGTGAGTGTTGCCGCCGGTACCGGGGAAATGGATTACACCAATATCATCCGTTACCTCAAAGCCCGCAAGCCCTTCATTCAGGTCTCCCTGGAAAACACCTGCAACGATAACGCAGTCGCCTCCCGTGAATTGATCGAGCGAGTATATAAGGAGATCTAAAACCGATGAAAATCAGCAAAATTGTCATCACAGGCGGACCCTGCGCGGGGAAAACCACGGCTATGAGCTGGATCCAGAATGCGTTTACCAACCGCGGATATATGGTTTTATTTGTCCCGGAAACCGCTACAGAATTGATTTCAGGCGGTGTGGCTCCCTGGACCTGTTCTTCAAATGGTGAATATCAGAAATGTCAGCTCAGACTGCAGAACGAGAAGGAAAAGATTTTTGAATATGCTGCCCGCACCATGAACAGCGAAAAGATCCTGATCGTCTGCGACCGGGGAGCGCTGGACAATAAAGCTTACATGAATGATGCTGAATTTGCCGCGGCGCTGGAATATATCGGCTCCAATGAGATCGAACAGCGGGACAGTTATGACGCGGTGTTCCATCTGGTGACGGCCGCCAAAGGCGCTGTTGAATTTTACACCACTGCCAACAATACCGCACGTACGGAAACGCCCGAACAGGCCGCGGCATTGGATGACAAACTGATTGCAGCCTGGACCGGACATCCTCATCTGCGGATCATCGACAATTCGACCGATTTTGAAGAGAAGATGAAGCGGCTGATCGCTGAAATCAGCTTTTTCCTCGGAGAACCAGAGCCTTTTGAGATCGAGCGGAAATTCCTGATCGAATATCCGGATCTGAAGGCTCTTGCAGCAATGCCGAATTGTCAGAAGGTGGAAATCAGTCAAACCTATCTGAAGTCAGACGGAAATGAGGAAGTGCGGATCCGCCAGCGCGGCATCAACGGACATTATCTCTACTATGAAACCCGGAAACGTCCTGTCAACAGTATGAAACGAATTGAAATCGAAAGGCGGCTGTCTCAGGAGGAATATCTTGCACGATTGATGGATGCGGATCCGGAAAAAAGACCGATCCGGAAGGACCGTTACTGTTTTACTGATAATAACCAGTATTTTGAGGTGGACGTTTATCCTTTCTGGAAAGATCAGGCAATTCTCGAAATCGAACTCATTGATCCGGAGGAAGAGATCCGTTTCCCGGAATTTCTGAGGCTGATCCGCGAAGTTACGGATGATGATAATTATAAAAATACCGCTCTGGCAATGGTCTGACAGACGGAAATACATGTATGAATACAAAATATTACGAGATCAATCAGAACGGGTCTAATATTCGCTGTAAGCTGTATTTTGAAAAAGGGGCAGCGGTTCAATACGCGGTAATTACCGGCCATGGGTTTGGCGGCCATAAAGATAACAAAGCGGCTGAACGCTTCGCGGAGCACGTGCTGAAGAAGCACAAGGATGCTGTCATCATCACTTTTGATTGGCCCTGTCACGGGAATGACGTGAAGAAAAAGCTGACGCTTGCGGACTGCGATGCTTATCTGGGACAGGTGATCCGGGATGTATGCGAAAAATATCCCGAAGCCGGGCTTTATGGGTATGCCACCAGTTTCGGCGGTTACCTGTTCCTGAAATATATCCATGACCATGGCTCTCCGTTTGAAAAAACAGCACTGCGCTGTCCGGCAGTCAATATGTATGGTGTACTGACGAAGGCCATCATGAAAAATGATGAGATGGACAGGCTTAAGAAAGGAAAAGAAGTGCCGGTGGGTTTTGACCGTAAGATCATGGTCGGGCAGTCGTTTCTGGATGAGCTGCAGAAATATGATATCCGGGAATATGACTATCTGGACTATGCTGAAAATCTGCTGATCCTGCATGGAACAAAAGATGAGGTGGTTCCCTTTGAAGATTCAAAGGCATTCGCAGAGGATAACCTGATCGAGTTTATCGCGGTTGAAAATGCTGACCACAGGTTCCAGAACCAAAAACAGATGGACGAGGCGATCAAACAGATCCAGATCTTTTTCTCCCGATAACGCAAATCAAAAGGCCCTTGAAGCCGTCCCGCGCTTTCACGGAGAATGCCTGTATGACTGATAGCCTTTCTTGGCAAAAAGAACAGGCGGACTCCGTGGTGCGGTTCGTCACCGTTCCTGTCTGGCGGAGGAGAAAATCCAGCCCTGATAATCGAAAGATGGAAAGAAGGACGTTCTATGATCCGTAATAAAGGGATTCTCCAATTGTTTCTCGTCTTAATGTAATAATGTTTCAAAATGAAACATCCTTTTCTCAGAAATTCATTTTATCTTTACAAAAATAATTTATAGTTATGAAAAAAGTGTTTTATTCACCGAAATACCGGATGCAGTAAGATGGTTTTGCTGAATAATGACACGGAATAAATTTACTTGCAAAATCTAAGGAGAGAGGATGATGCATATCGCAAGTAAGAAACTTTTATTTGCCTTTCTTGCACTCGTTATGGCGCTGCAGCCAATGCTGGGTGCGGGAATGGTGGTTTACGCACAGGAGAGTGCGGTAACCGATACCGGGGCTGCGGAAGCTGAAAAGCAGGTGAAGATTGCTGTTATTTCGGATATTCACTATGTTGTGGATTCACAGCGTACAGAAGCCGGGGAGAAAGCCCTGCAGACTTCCGCGGCAGCAGAATCCTGAATGTTTGAAGAAATCGATACGATTTTGAGTGTTGCACTCAATCAGGTCAAGGATTGGAAACCGGACGTAGTGCTTTCCTGCGGGGATCTGTTGAGCAACGGTGAACTGCTTGGTGCTCAGGCGCTTGCGAAAAAACTGAAAGACGCAAAAGCTGACGGGTTGAATGATACCGGCTTCTATGTCGTTAACGGGAACCATGATATCAACAATTCCTATGCCGAAGATTTTACAAAGGATAATTTTTGGGAAGCACAACGTGTCCTTCCGAAGGATTTTAAGGAGAATTTCAGCGGCCTTGGTTATGGAGACAATGACAGTTACGATGGTAATGCTTCCCGTCATGTTTTCTATCAACCCACAGCGGATGATCCGGCCGGCAGCCTGTCTTATGTGACTGAAATCGCTGAGGGTATTACGCTGATCGTCCTTGATACCGCCGTTTACACGACAGATACGAATAAAGTATATAATGCAGCCCAGCAGACGGGCGGTGTGGTTTCTCCGGGATTGCTTAATTGGGCAGTGGAACAGGCTCAGGCTGCGAAAGCAGAGGGGAACCTTGTCTTTGCCATGAGTCATCACGCTCTTATTCCTCATTACACGGAAGAAGTGAAAGACGAAGATATCAATTGGGCGATGGGTATGTTTATTGTTCACAGCTGGAAAGAAACTGCCAATGCTCTCGCGGATGCGGGTGTTTCTGCCATCTTTACCGGACATATCCATTCCAACGACATCGCCTATTATGTCTCGGACAACGGAAACGTTATCTATGATATCCAGACCTCCGCACTGGCTGCCTATCCCGTATCCTGGCGTATGCTGACGATTGGTGTTAATGGAACAGGCGCAGAAAAGAGCTATACTTTTTCCATCGAAACGAAATTCCTCGATAAAGACTTCGGTGATTATGATACCTCCAAATGGCAGGTGAACATCGGAACACTGGAAGATGCGGAGTATCAGAAATTTGATGATTTCTATGGCGGCAGCATGCAGACCTACAGCAAAGAAAAAGCCGGCGGATATCACAAGGTGACAATCGATCCGGGTGTTGATTATATGCTGCGCAATATGCTTTATGATGTGGTTGGCACCAATACACTGGAAGATTATCTGCTGAAAAATGTTCTCAAATCCGAAAAAGCAAGCTTCAAAGAAGCCATCACGGAGCTGGTAGATAATAATTTAGGTAAGATCGCGGGGCAATCATTTAAATTTAAAAATGAAAATGAAGATTATGAACTGAAGTTTTTGTTGAATTCGTCAAAGGATGCTGAGAATTCCACAGTAATCACCCTTCAGCTTGTCCATGTCTCTTCCAATACACCATATGATATCGGAAAGGTCTATCCGGAGCTCTTCCCGGATTATGCGGATCGCTTGATCAAAATGGTTGATACGGAACTGGATAAACCCGACTGGAAAACGAATGATTACGGGAAAGAGAATAATCTTATCAATGAATTGACTGCTTTGGCTGCTGAGATCCTTACTCCTGTCGTTACAGCCAGCTTAGACGAAAGTGAGGGTTCCACTGTGTTGGAAATCATGAATGATGCGAATGTGACATATTCCCGCGGTGACGAAGCGCTCGCTTCAGCAGAGCAGAAAGAAAAATGGAAAAGCTGGAACGAACTGCTGTTGGGCAATAAGCTCAAAGGCTTATTCAGCAATAAATTATTGGAAGTTTTGGGTAAAGCTGTTTCCGATAAAGAGAAATATCCGGTTCTTAATTCTTGCTTTGACATGAAATTTACGGAGAATCCAACAGCAAAACTGATTGATCTTACTGTAACCACGTCAAATCCCGAACACTTTACATTCCTGAATGCGCTTGGACTGGTATTGTTTTTAAATAAACTGTCAACCCTTGGAGAGCTCGTTTCTCTTGCAGAATTGATCGGCTCTTTTACCGGTATGCAAATTATTCCGTCATCTCTTTTCAATCGTTTGAGCGAGATGCTGGCAGCTTATCAGAAGGGTTTTACTACTGACAGAAACATCCCGAATGACTCCGTTTGGACTTTCCGGACAATAACATTTAACACCCGTGGCGGCAGCAATGTCACACCTGCTTCAACCCTTACCATTGAAGAAGGCAAGACAGCTGTCTGGCCTGCAGCAGATCCCGTCAAAGGAAGTGATACATTCCTGGGCTGGTTTGATGCGGCAGCCGGCGGAAAGCAGCTGACAAAGGATGCTGACCTGACAGGGGTGAGCGGAATTTATGCCCATTGGCAATCCGATGAGGATCAGCCTGTTCCTCCTGAACCTCCGACACCGGATATGGAGGACTATGGGTGGTTCCGTTTGCTGGAAAACGAACTACCTGCTACAGGATTTTCAGCGAGTCGCTTCACCCCGCTGAAGGAACGTCCGCGGGAACTGGTTTACGGCTCAACAGGGTTTACCCTGCAGATTCCGGCTTTGGATATTGCTGAACCGATCCTGAAGGTGCCTGTGGAAAATGACAGCTATCCGGTGGAATGGCTGGGCTCTCAGGTCGGGCTTCTTGACGGCAGCAGTTTGCCGGGAGAAGGCGTCACTGTTCTCACCGGACATAATCACCTGAATACAACCGAGATTGGCCCCTTCCTGTTCATCGGGACGATGACTAAAGGCGACCGGATTATGGTCAATGATGCTGACAATTCCATGCTGGTCTATGAGGTATACGGCAATTACAAGGTCTCATCCGATGGATTTGCTGGAATCGCTGATGAGATCCATAAAAACGCGCTGATTCTTATTACCTGTGAGGATGAGTCTATAGAGGGCGGCTATCTCAACCGCCGCGTGATCCTTGCTGAGCCTCTGTGAGCAGAGTGAATTTTTGATGGATAAAAAAAAGTGGTACACCGGGAACCGTCCCTGGTGTACCACTTTTGCTTTTGTTTTGTTGATTACTCTCCGGGGTGGGAGGCGAGTACGTTTGTGAGTGCCGGAACGAGGGTTTGTTTTCTGCCCATTCCCGGGTTGAAGATGTAGGAAGTGCCATCGAATTCAGGGACTCTGTCGGGGAAGGCTGCTTTCAGCACTTCGGCTGCGGTTTCATCGGAGGGAACAATATAATTCATGCTTATGTCATCATGATAGATGGAAATTTGTGCATACCCCAATTCCACACCGCGGGATGTTACTAAATCCTGCATCAGGACTTTCATGCGTTCTGCCAGATCTGAAGCCGCAGCTTCATCATAGGCGTTGATGCAGCCGATAGTATAGGTGCGTCCGCCGCTTTCATAATTTCTGATATCGCTTTCCAAAATTTCCATGTCCGTCATACCTTCATAGGAAATAGAAGCTTTGAAAATTTCCTGATAAAACGCTTGTGTATCGCTGATTTCGGCTGTTTTCTTCAGTTCCTCAAAGGCTGCCTTGTCTGCGGATGTAGCAGATTTCAGGTTTGAAGTGTCGGAAAGTAACGCGCCCAGGAGAAGGATGGACATTGGTTTACTGAGTTCAAGTCCGTAATTGCGGGCGCGGATCAAGATAATTGTCGCTGTTGCGCCGATTGGTCTGGCGTCATAGATTAATTGGTTTCCTGTTACAACGCTGCCATCTCCGTGATGGTCGATAATGCTGATAATGTGGGCATCATTCAATCCATCGGCTGATTGGAGATAGTCGCTGTGATCTATCAAAACCACATTTTTCCCTGCTGCATCCTCAAGTATTTCAGGTACCTCAACGCCGGCTGTTTTGAGAATATAGGCTGATTCGGGGTTGATTTTTTCGAGAACAGCAGCTTTTGCGTCATATCCCAACTGTTTCAGGATGTCTGCGTAGACGATTGCGCTGCAGACGGTGTCGCTGTCCGGACTTTTGTGTCCGAACACATAGATCGGTCCGTCTACAAGCTGCAGATTCTCCAGTTCCGAGCGGTTGAGCATGGTGTTGAATTCTTTCTCAGCGAGAGCCTTCTGTTCTGCATCAAGAGCCTTCTGTTCCGCGTCGAGGATTTTCTGTTCCGCATCGAGAGCCTTTTGTTCTGCTTCGAGAATTATCTGTTCCGCGCTCTGCTCTGCCTTTTGTTTCCCCAGGTTATAAAAACCCAGTCCGATCCCGGCACAAGCCAGCAATACAAGTATGATCCATAAACATTTTTTGAAATTCACTATTGAAGAGTACCTTTCATCCTGTTCAGATTCCAGATTTATTATATAAATTTATCCTGCAGATTTTTTATCAATGGTGAATAAGATGACATAGTCATGTAAAACTTGATCAATAGTATTTATATAAGACTATTGTGTTTCGTATACCTGATATTCACGCTCTAACTGATAGCCAAGTTTTTCCGCGAGACGGACAGAGGTAAGGTTTTGTGCATCCCAACTTGGATAAAGTCCTTTTTCGAGACATTTCAGGATCAGTGCGGCGCAGGCGGTGGAAGCCAGGCCTTTTCTTCTTTCAGAACCAACGGTATCAACTTCGATTTCGATGCCTTCGCGGAAGCGGGAAAAGGAAGACGCACCGGAGACGATCTCGCCGTTTTTCAGGATCACAAACCCAAGGCCGAGTTCCATGAATCTTTCCTTGCTGCCAAAATTGGCGACGAAATCCGCGGTGAGGGTGCTTTGCAGGCATTGATCATAAAGGTCTTCGTCGATCTGTTTAAGTTCATATCCGGGAGGCAGGAGATTCAGCATCTTTTGAAGCTTTTGCCGGTCAAATACGGTATCTTTTTTGATGGCGTATCGTGTGGCTTTTTCTGCCGTCGGGTGACATTGTTCGATGAGCTCAGCCCAATCTTTGTTCTGCGGGGTCATGATGAGGAATCCATCCGGTTTGTACCTGACCAGTTCCGCGTCCGGTTCTCCGGTATAGAAAGCAAAACAGCCGAGATGGGCACAGGCTGATTTTGGCTCTGCCGTATCTGTTACCAAAATCTCCCCCATGACCTGCTGGAGGCAGGATCGGATCATAGTATCGTCCCATCCACTGAAGAGCGGTTCGGCTTTATATGTATCAGTCAGCAATGAAATCATTGAATTTCCTGATCTGAGGTCTTGCTGCCTTTATATGTAAATCCCAGCATGGTGATGTCGTCGAATTGTTCGGCGTTCCCGGTGAAGTCACTGATGTCTTTGCGGACATCCGGGAGGATCTCTTCCATGGGCAGATCCTTGTCCCGGTCCAGAACCTTCAGCATCCGTTCATCTCCGTATTGTTCGGTTTGTTCGTTGATCGCTTCCGGAACACCGTCCGTATAAACGAACAGCCTGTCACCCGGCTGGAGGCGGATCTCATATTCTTTGGCACGGGCTCCGGGCATTGCCGCCAGAGCGAGGGAATGCTTGTCTTTGATCAATTCAAATGTTCCATCGGCCCGTTTGAGTGTCGGATATTCATGTCCGGCATTTGCGCACTGCATCAGGCCGGTTTCCAGGTCAATAATGCCGAGCCAGACGGTGACAAACATCTCCGCGTCATTG
>Ga0256407_10010720_pt1 | contig 12821 bp, 11 predicted proteins | sample RumenRJG_04DNA_FD_193489 | JGI IMG/M metagenome (GOLD analysis project Ga0256407, IMG submission 193489) | Bovine rumen microbial communities from Lethbridge, Alberta, Canada - RJG_04 | ecosystem: Host-associated > Mammals > Digestive system > Stomach > Rumen | place: Canada: Alberta... | reverse complement strand
TTAGTAGTCACGTAGCGGCTTGTACCTGGCATACCACTATTCTTATGCTCAGTGCACTCCAGAATCACCTGAACGCGATTACCCTTTGCTTTCTTGCTTGCCATCTTTTTAATCTCCTATCACTTTAATGTCCTTCCAGTCTACATATCCCTTAGCAACAGCCTGCTTCAATGCAGCGTCAAGACCTACTTTGTTAATCATACGAAGACCAGCAGCACTAATCTTCAGCTGAATCCAGCAACCCTCTTCTACATAGTAGAACTTCTTGCTGAAAAGGTTGACATCAAAGCTTCTCTTTGTGTGGTGCTTTGAGTGAGACACATTGCAACCTATCTGTGCCTTCTTTCCTGTAATTTGACAAATCTTAGACATTTCTATCTACCTTTTTACTTGTGATTTACACTTACTTATTCCAAACAGGGTGCAAAATTACACATTTTAATTGAGATTCAAAGCATTGCACAAGTGGAAAACTAAAGAATTAATGTTTTTTAACCTTCACGAACAGGTCTGGGCGCATCTTCCTCCTTCAAAAAGGTCAAAAACATCTCCATAGCCTTATTGGTGGCAATAGCCAAATTGATGTCACGTCCATGATCCTCTTCTACCTTGACAGTTACAACCTTATCAGGCTTTCCACAAGCCAACCAAATGGTACCGACAGGAATGTCTTTTGTGCCACCGGAAGGACCAGCAAAACCTGTCGCTGAAATTGCATAATCGGTGTTCAGCGCTTTGCAGGCACCTTTTACCATCTGGATTGCAACTTCCTCACACACAGCAGTTTTCTCAATCAGCAACTGAGCATCAACACCCAACAGATTCTGCTTCACCTCATCTACATAAGATATGATGCCACCCTTGAAATATTTCGAGGCGCCAGGTACGGCGATAATCGCCTCAGCGATCCGGCCACCCGTGCAGCTTTCTGCTGTACTAACGGTTTTCTCTGTCTCCCAGAGAATCTCACTCACCTCACGACTGATAATCTTACTTTCAAAATCCATCTCTTTTTAATAATATACAGTTTGACAATTTATTTAAAGGTTACCTTTGAGAACGCAGGGGCATCGATAGAGCAAAAAGACCCATCCAAATACTTATAATACCCCACAATACCAATCATGGCAGCATTATCAGTGGTATAGCTGAACTTCGGGATATAAATGTTCCAGCCATAACGTTTCTCCGCATCGTAGAACGCATTGCGAAGTCCATTGTTAGCACTCACACCTCCAGCCACAGCTACATGTTTGATACCCGTCTGTTTCACCGCCTTCTTCAGTTTCTTCATCAAGATATCCACAATCGTCCACTCCAGTGAAGCTGCGATATCCTCCTTATGATGCTCAATAAAGTCGGGATCTTCTGCCACCCATTTCTGCATCGAATAGAGAAACGAAGTTTTAAGTCCGGAGAAGCTATAATCGAGATTGGGAATATTCGGCTCTGCAAACGTATAGGCCTTGGGATTACCCTGACGAGCCAAGCGATCGATAATCGGACCACCTGGATAGCCGAGTCCCATTACCTTCGAGCATTTGTCGATAGCTTCTCCAGCTGCATCGTCAATAGTCTGTCCAAGCACCTCCATATCGTTGTAGGCTTTTACCTTCACAATTTGCGAGTTACCACCAGACACTAACAAACAAAGGAATGGTAATGGCGGCATATGCTGATCGTCATCTGACTCTTTGATGAAATGCGCCATCACGTGTCCCTGCAGATGGTTCACGTCAATCATAGGAATGCCTAATGAACGAGCAAATCCCTTGGCAAAGCTTACCCCCACAAGCAACGAGCCCATCAGTCCAGGACCTCTCGTAAAGGCTACCGCAGAGAGCTGTTCTTTTGTAATACCAGCACGTTTAATCGCCTGATCTACAACAGGTACCACATTTTGCTGATGGGCACGCGAAGCCAGTTCTGGCACCACGCCACCATAAGCCTCATGCACAGCCTGTGAAGCTGTCACGTTCGACAGTAGCACTCCATTCTTAAGTACAGCTGCCGACGTATCGTCGCACGAACTCTCAATACCTAATATATAAATATCAGCCATTTCTTCAATTTTTCAATTTTAATACGTCAGTATCTCCACACCATGCTCCGTCATCACAAGCGTATGCTCCCATTGGGCACTAGGCTGTTCATCTTCCGAAATCACCTCCCAGCCATACGGATCATCAGCATCGATAAACACCTTCCATGTACCCATATTAATCATCGGTTCAATGGTGAATACCATACCCGGTACCAGTAACATACCCGTACCCTTATGACCATAATGGTTCACATCGGGCTCCTCATGGAACTTCAAACCGACACCATGACCAGCAAGATCTCTTACTACGCCATAATGATACTTCTCGCAGTGTTTCTCTATGGCATGACCGATATCACCCACAAACGAGTAAGGCCTGGCTACCTCCATACCTATCTCCAGACACTCCTTAGCCACGCGCACCAACTGTTCTTTCTCTGGTGTGGTCTTACCTATGATGAACATACGACTGGCATCCGCATAATAGCCGTCGAGGATAGTCGTGAAGTCTACATTGATAATATCACCCTCCTCCAACACATCTTCTTCCTTAGGAATGCCGTGACAAACCACCTCATTGATAGAGGTGCATACTGACATCGGGAAACCCTCATAATTCAGACAGGCTGGAATCGCACCATGATCCTCACAATACTCACGGCAGATTCGGTCGATTTCCAATGTGTTCATCCCTGCGTGAATTTGTTTAGCAACCTCATCAAGTACACCTGTATTCACCACACCCGCCTTACGGATACCCTCTATCTGCTCTGGGGTCTTTATCAGATCTCGCGTCGGCACCAATTTACCTTTGTTCTCCCAATACATGATGGTCTTATCCATCTCCGTGGGTTCTTGTCCTGGCAGGCAGTGCCATCTTCTTTTTTTCTTAAATGCGTTCATTTACATTATTTATATATAACAGTGGATTCACTCGAAATCCGCTGCAAAGTTACGATTAACTGCGCAAATAACCAAATTTATTTCATATTTATAAATTAGAATCTATACTGCAACTTAACATTAGCTGCATGTCTGTTTACCATCGCATCACTATAGAAAGCATCAAACATATCATGCCAATCAACGCCCAGATTCCATCTCTTTCCGATTTGCTTATTCACAGACAGACATCCATACAAAGGTACGCCTGTAACCTCATATCTTGGTGACTTTTTGGTATAATATATCATCTGAATCCCTATCTGCCATGCATGAGGAAGATAAGCTGTCGGGGCAAACCGGAATGCGGCATAACCTCCACTCTTTGCTACATACAGATTAGGACCACCTGCCAGACTCACCCAATTTGTCTTCCAATAAGCGGATGCCCCCAGTTCTACCAGATTCTCACAATCTTCTATCACATAATAACTCGCCTCTGTTTTCACCGTCATCTTCTGCTTGCTATAGGCATAAGACAGCTTCATTTGATGAATAGACTGCTCCACCAACTGCTCCTTGATAATCGCCCATTCATCATCAGAAAGGGAGGCGGCATTTTCAAAGAGGCTAGAATAAGTCGGATTATAGTATTTGCGATAATAGCCCAGCTGAATCTGATTCAGGCTATTTGGAATAAAGATAACACAAGCATTCGCATTGTCACGTGTGTCAGAATGCTTCTGACAGACATCCCCATCCAATCGACCGACTTTGCCGCTTTGTTTGTCAAAGAACTTGTAGTTGTAGAACATCACACGATTACCGATTGTGAATTTCCACTTAGGCAAGGCATAGGTGAACTGCAGATAGACATCATGGTTGAAGACATTCCAACTCTTGTCTGTATGCTTTTGCTTGATCATCTGATAATCACCCTCAACACCCAGCATCATGGTTAGCCGTTTGGTTAAAGGCGTATTCAACTCCACAATAAACAATGGTAGTTTGTTAGAGGTTGTCAGATCGCTGGAATACTGATAGCTGCCCACCAAAAGCAGTTCTGTACCTTTATCATTGAACGTATGGAAGAATCTCGCTCTACCCATGACTTTTCGTGAAGCACCAGAAGAAGGTGCGAGATACTGTTGGGTAAAATAGGTTAAAAGCCTGTTCCTGTCATCAAAGCGGTTCGTCATGTGAAGCGTCAGATATTCCTTGTTACCACCCTGGTAACGATATGAGGCATTGGCATAGAGGTCAGTATGTTGACTACCATATAACGCATTCACGGTACCATTACCTTCTGCCTTCTTTCCAAAGTCACCTTGTCCTTCCACGAAACCTTTCCACGAATCAGGCATCAGCATGTTAATATCCAACACTTTGCTCATTCCAATCGATCCCTTCGCGACACCAGTATTGTCACAAACCTGAATCTTGGCAATGTCCTTGGCTTTCATCTGGCTAAGAATCAACTTTGCATCGCCATTCATCGGGCAGTTGTCGATACGGAGATTATAATTGGAGATGACATCCTCGTAACCAGCAATCATCAAGTCTGGCATCATCTGAAGAATATCCATCAACGATTCTTCTCCCGTCAGCTCTATTCGCTGAGGATAAATCATCGTCCTGTCTGCTTTAACCTCTATGACAGGCAAACTATTGTCTGCAAGCATAGAGGTTGATAGGAGTAAAAAACTGACCAATATTAAAACAGGTCGACACATATGTAAAATCGACTCTATAGTTTATTTCTTCTCTTCCTTGGGGACCAGGAACTTGGTGTCTGTCTGCTTGATGAGTTCACGAGCAAAGCGCTCTGGGAAACCAGGACGCTGCACACGCTTGCCATGCCCATACTGACTGCGTTCAAAGGCGCCATTGGCATCGGTAGGCTTCACAACCATATCATTATATTTCACAATGAGGAAGAAGGCTAAACGCTTCCAACGACAGATCATCTCGTCGCCTTTCTGACAACTATAATCTGTCAGCAACTTAATACGTTCCTCGGCAGTGGGCAGTGCTAAAGCTTTTACCTCGATCTCGGGCTGTAGTTTGTCGTAAGAAGCATCGAGTGAGTCACGCACTTCCTTCAACGAGGGGAACATCATAGAATAACGTGGATATACCATATTGCTAACCCAGTTGCACACCCAGAAAGCGTTATCCATTGAGAAAGTAACATCATCGATACCCTCTTCAGTGAAGCACTTCGGGCGACGAGTCATACAACTGTACATCGGCGTGTACGCCACCATGTTGCCATCATCATTACCAAACCAGAAGCAAGCTCCTACCTCACGAGGAAGCGAAGAACGCATCTGAGAGATGAATGACCAGGCAGTCTGTTGGGTAGAGATAGGACGCTCGTTAAAGTATTCCTTACCATCTACCTTATAAGAAAGCGGTGACGGACGATAAGGCATCTCGTAGATACCACCACCGAAGTCTGCATCAAGAGCGAAGGGAGTTCCCTCATAGTGGTCGCGCATCGCATCACGCAGATCCTGTAAACCAACCTTCTTATTGGGAACAATCCAAAGAGGCATCTCCTTGGTGTCTTTCTCGATGCCTGCAGCATAAGGCACATAGGCAGAGAAGTCATCGCTGAAACGATTGAAGAAGCTCCACACACGTGCCTCACAATAGCGACGGCCTGAGAAATCAGGCTTGGCATAAGCAGCATTATAGGAGAAATCGGCATCCTTGCCCTCAAACCATCCCATTGCACGGGCATAGCTCACCACATTGTCGGAACACACCATCAGGTTAGGCACAGGTTTCTTTCCGTTAACAGGGTATTTCTTCTGCAGATCTTGCATCTTCACTTGGACATATCTTCCATCCAGGAACTTGGTGATACGGCTCTGATTGGCGTGTGCAGAAATAGCGTCATCAGGAATACGGACAGCTACCCATACAGTGCGTTCCTTCGACTTAGTACGGTCAGGACCGCAACCCATCATCTCGAGCATCCAAGCTTCATTAGGGTCGGCTATTGAGAAGGTTTCACCCTCAGAATAATAGCCATATTGCTCTACGAGAGAGGTCATGATCTGAAGCGCCTCGCGGGCTGTCTTCGAGCGCTGTAAGGCAATATAGATCAGTGAGCCGTAGTCGATGATACCTGTAGAATCAGCCATTTCCTCACGGCCACCAAAAGTTGTCTCTCCCACAGTGACCTGCCACTCATTGGAATTGCCAATCACATTATAGGTCTCAGCAGCCTCAGCTATCTCGCCAAGATGTTTGTTGGTATCCCACTCATTAATCTGACGCATCTCTCCAGCTGCATGCTTCGCAGCAGGATAGTGATAGAGGGGCATGAAGACACCATAGGAATCGGCATTATAGGTCACAAACACAGAGCCATCCATAGAGGCCTTCTTCCCAACGATGAAGTTGGTGCATGCCATCGCATAGGTTCCTGCGACCAGCATAACAGATAAAAACAGATTTCTTTTCATACCTTATTAATATATTATATTTGTTTCATACACATGTTCATTATTTCTGTTGTCGATAGCCGTAAATCGCAACTGATGAGTTCTCAACGTCTTGCGAATAGGTGTCTCACTTAAATCACACATCACGAATGGTTTCTTATCCATCTTGTCGAACACCACAAACTTCCCATCGATAGTGGCACGATACGAAGCTATCCCACTCTTGGCATCAGTCAGTTTTAGCACGATATGATCGCCCAAATTTACAGGCGTCACCTCCGGAGCCTCATTGTCATACGCCAGTTCAAACCAGGCTCCTAGATCATCCACACGACCTGTCACCCAGCCATCATGATATTCACCACCTGCAAACACGCCATCACTAGCTACATAGACCTTCGACACGTCAACATCCTTACTCACAAAGAACGATATTTCCCCTGATGTCACCAACGGGCACGACGTCGGGTAAAACCTATAACTGTCTGAGAGTTTCCCCGAGCGGACCTTTGATATTGGTTTCAGAAGAGTATTTTTAGTCAACAGCCCATATGGCACGATCAGATGCATTCCAGGCATCGAGTAACTGTTTGTCTGATTCCAACGGAAGAATGTACCATCCTCCTGAACGAGTTCTGGAATCTTCGTTTTCTCACCTTTCACAGTGAAGCTATACCTTCTCTCATTACCTATATAGTCACGAAGGATATAAGTCAACACATAATCTCGTTCCTCGTTGAAGTCAATGATACCCCTGTCTTTCTGAGTACAGAGAAACGGCAACGTATTACCAGGCTCTACATACGACTTCAGAAACCACACGCGTGTCTTTAACCAGAAATCATAGTTTCCCCAGGAGTTTACTAGACGGTTGCAGGCTACGGGAATCCTTTCCATCATTGCCGAAAACACAGTCTGACTATCAACCATCAACAATGTCTCACGGATACCGAAATGGTTATTGGAGTTCTGCATATAGTCATTTGCCCATAGTGCAAAGCCCACCTTCCCCCATGCCTTCAGCTTTGACGGCTGGTTATCGGATACACGGATGATCAGCCTCTCACTCTTACCGTTAACGACACCCTCACCTGCCTGCGGACAGGCCATCAGCCCTCTCACCATAGGCGGTATTGTATCATTGAGATAATCACTAATGAAATCGTATGGATCAAGCATATCCCAAGTCTCTGTGTCGTGTATTTCCAGATGCAGATGCGGTCCCATACTGTTCCCCGTGTTGCCACTGAGCGCTATCAACTGACCTTGCGACACAGGACACTCTAAAGCAGAAAAATAAGCATCGCCCTCACTCGTCTCATGTTGATACTGGTAACGTCGCAGGGCTGCCTTGATACGAGGCGAGAACGCTTTTAGATGACAATAAACACTGGTATAACCCTCAGGATGCGTCACATACACCGCATTACCAAAACCATAGAGTCCCATCGTCACCCGACTCACATACCCGTCACCGATGGCGTAGATGGCCTTTCCTTCCACCCCGTCGGTCTTAATGTCTATTCCACCATGAAAGTGGTGAGGACGGGGTTCACCAAAATTACCCGCCAATGATATGTCATAGCTCACTGGCGGGTGATAGATGCTTAAGAGGATACTTAGGAACAGACCTAACATGCCTTAAACGACATATCGAGTCCTTTTACAGAGTGTGTCAATGCTCCCACGGAGATGAAATCCACACCCTGCTCGGCATAGTCACGGATGGTGTCGTAGGTGATGCCACCACTCGACTCCGTCTCATACTTGCCGGCTATGATATCAACAGCCTTCTTAGTGTCAGGCACACTGAAGTTGTCGAGCATAATACGATCCACGCCTCCGTGATCCAGCACCTGCTGCAACTCATCAAAGGAACGTACCTCAATTTCAATCTTCAGGTCAAGGCCCTTCTCTTTCAGATAGGCATGACAACGGTCAATGGCGTTGGTGATGCCTCCTGCGAAATCCACGTGGTTGTCCTTCAGCAGGATCATATCAAAGAGGCCGATACGATGGTTACAGCCGCCACCAATCTTCACAGCTTGTTTCTCAAGCATTCGCATGCCAGGGGTTGTCTTACGGGTGTCGAGCACTCTGGTATTCGTACCCTTCAGACGCTGCACATATTTGTCAGTCATCGTGGCAATACCACTCATACGCTGCATAATGTTCAGCATCAGGCGCTCGGTCTGCAGCAATGAACGGATCTTTCCCGTCACTACCATTGCAATGTCGCCTTTCTTCACACGAGTACCGTCGCCCATCAGAACCTCCACCTGCATAGTGGGGTCAAAACGACGGAACACCTCCTTGGCGATCTCCACACCCGCCAGAATACCATCTTCCTTAATCAGCAGATGGCTCTTGCCCATCGCATCCTCAGGAATACAGCACAACGTGGTATGGTCGCCATCGCCGATATCCTCAGCAAATGACAGATCAATCAGTCTGTCAACCAGTTCATCAACACTTAACATATCTCATTTATATTAAAAATACACACCCAGTCCGAGTCTCAGACCAAACTGCGAATATTTACTTTCCTTGAAACTCTGCTCATAATAGAGCTCCGGCTCAAGTGTCACATAATGTCCCAGGAAGAAGGCATAGCCCACATTGATCTCAGGTTTAAACTCATCGACACCAGTAGCATGAGCATACTTGGCTGTAAGTCCCAGATACACACCATTGCGTTCGAAATAATAACGGGCACCTGCACCAATGTTCGTCGAGGTAACAGTACCACTCGAATAGTTCTGATAGTCGAAGACACCCAGTGCCATCCAGTTGTCACGGAACAGATAACCAGCTTTTGCACTCAGACCAAAACTCCAGTCGGAAGCTTTGCTGTAACTCAGACTCAAGCCTGAGAAAGAGGCTCCAACATAGAACTTGCTCTCCTCAAACGGAGTTGTTGACTCGTTCAAAACTTTCTGAGCATTCACACTCATCGCCATCATCAGGCAGATGGCAGCCATTAAGATTTTCTTCATAATTAAGATTTGATTATTATTTTGTTGTTTCTTTCCTATACCAGATCGCAAACCATACAATAGCAACAAGCACACTCGCTAATCCCAACGGATATCCAATAGATTCCGGTAAATGAAAAGTTTGCTTTGACACCATGAGGAACGTTGAGCAGACAGCTGTCATAAAGAGTGCCGGAATCAGGGTAATCCAGAACGGTTTCTTGTTACGCACCAGATAGACAGTCAGTGTCCAGAGGGTAAATACGCTCAATGCCTGATTGCTGAAACCAAAGTACTGCCAGATGGTATTGAAACCGTCGGGATTCTCAATCTGCCACACCAACATGGCAATAGAACAGGCAAACAAAGGGATGCAGATATAGAAACGATTCAGAATCGGGCGCTGGTTCAGTTTCAGCCACTCTGCCACAATCAGACGGGCCGAACGGAAAGCCGTATCACCTGAGGTGATAGGCGCTGCCACCACACCGAGCATCGCCAGCACAGCACCGGCAACACCCAGCCAGTCGTTACAAACCAGATTCACCACAGCTGGTGCCGATGTTTGGAATCCCTTCGTAGCACCCTCAATCAGCGTATAGCCGGGAGCCGGATCGCCGTAAAAGAACCAAGATGATACGGAAGCCCAAATCAGCGCCACCACACCCTCGGTTATCATGGCACCATAGAAAATCGGGCGACCCATCTTCTCGTCCTTCACACAACGGGCCATCAACGGACTCTGTGTACCGTGGAAACCGGAGATAGCACCACAGGCAATCGTGATAAACAAGGCGGGGAATATCTGATCCTTAAACAGATCGGGATGCATTTCGAGTCCCATATTGCCGAGGTTCGTCCAAAGCTCAGGCAGCGTAGGCCAGTGGAGAAGCAGCCAAACCATCAGCGCAGCCGCCATAAACAGCAGCGAGAAGGCAAAGAGCGGATACACCTTACCTATAATCTTGTCGATCGGCAGCATCGTAGCAATAATATAATAGCAGAAAATAATACCCACCCACATCAAGGTTTCACCACTAATGGTGTGCAGGATCTCTGCCGGTGAATACACGAATACCGTTCCTACCATGATCAGCAGCAGGACAGTGAACACAAGCATCACCTGTTTCATGGACTTACCCAGATAGATACCAGCCATCTCGGGCAGCCCCACGCCATCATGACGCATGGAGAGCATACCACTCAGGTAGTCGTGTACGGCTCCGGCAAAAATACAGCCGAACACAATCCACAGATACGCTACCGGGCCGAACTTCGCACCCATGATGGCACCGAAAATAGGACCAGTACCAGCAATGTTTAGAAACTGAATCATGAAAATCTTCCAGTTCGGAAGCACGATGTAATCCAACCCGTCGGCTTTAGCTACGGCAGGCGTCACGCGGTCATCAGGGCCGAACACTTTCTCCACAAAGCGTCCATATAGCAGATAACCCAATACAAGAGCCAACAGGCTCACCAAAAATGAAATCATCTTTTCTTAGTGTTTGAACAAATTTTGATGCAAAGTTACAAAATTATTATGAATAATGAATTGCCAATTGTGAAATATTTGCTATCTTTGCAGCAAATTTTATAAAAAGAAACATTTTGAGAACAATTCTTCGTCTTTTCATGCTGTTTCTGCTATTGCAGAACGCTTCCGCCCAGATGCCGAAACACGAGATACGTGCAGTCTGGATAACCACCATCAGTGGCCTTGACTGGCCTCGTTCACACCATGCTGCCACTCAGCAGCGGGAACTCACCGACATCCTTGACAAGCTACAGCAAGCCAACATCAATACCGTATTGATACAGGCACGCGTCCGCGCCTCCACCATCTACCCCTCTACACAAGAACCTTGGGATATCTGTCTGACGGGCACAGCAGGACGTTCGCCAGGCTACGATGCCTTGAAGTTCTGCATCGACGAATGTCACAAGCGGGGAATGGAGTGCCATGCCTGGATTGTCACCATCCCCGTCGGGAAATGGACTGCTGATGGCTGCAAGAAACTGCGTGCCCGTTTTCCCAACATCATCCGTAAGATTGGCGACGAGGGATATATGGACCCTGAGAAGCCCGAGACAGGTGACTACCTCGCACAGGTCTGTGCCGACGTAACCCGCCGCTATGATATCGACGGCATCCACCTCGACTACATCCGTTATCCCGAGACCTGGAAACTGAAGGTCAGTCGCCAGCAAGGCCGTCAGAATATCACCAATATTGTCAGAAAGATTCACAAAGCTGTCAAAGTCGAGAAGCCTTGGGTAAAACTCTCCTGTTCCCCTGTAGGCAAGTACGACGACTTGAGCCGTTACCAAAGTTTAGGCTGGAACGCCAACGCCACGGTCTGTCAAGATGCACAGGGCTGGCTGCGCGATGGTCTGATGGATGCCCTTTTCCCCATGATGTATTTCCAGGGAAACCACTTCTACCCCTTCACCGTAGATTGGAAAGAGCACAGTTACGGACGTCAGATAGCTCCAGGATTGGCGATCTACATGCTCCATCCACGTGAGAAGAACTGGGATCTGGATGTGATCCGCCGGGAGATGAACGTGCTGCGCCAACAAGGCTTGGGTATCACTTTTTTCCGCTCTAAGTTCTTCACAGACAACGTAAAAGACATCTACACCTTCACGCAAGACTTTAATCCCTATCCTGCCCTTATTCCTCCGATGGACTGGGTTACGGTGCCTGCACCACGACCTGTCGCTTACCTCAACGTGAGCCGTGGTGCCGCTACCGATCTGCTCACCTGGCAGGGGGCGCCTGCAAAGAAGGAGGGCAACTACTTATTATACAATATTTACGCCTCCGAACGAAATCCCGTCGACACTTCGGATCCCGCCTGTCTCTTAGTGCCCCGTCTTCAGGTACAGTCGCTCACCGTTCCCCATCAGGGCCGGAGCCTCAACTATGCCATTACTGCCACCGATCGGTACGGCCGTGAGAGCAGTCCTGTCTTCAGCACACAAGCACCTCCATCAGACTGCCCTCCCATCAATTTTCGGCAGCTGATTATGGGTAATCCCTCAGGAAACATCATAAATAGTACAAAACGACAAACTTTTGAGAGAAAACGATAACCCTATCTCTCAATAATTGACTAATTTTGCAGCATCAAATAAACAATCAAATAAACAGGTAATTATGGAAAGAACATGGAGATGGTTCGGCAAGAAAGACAAGATCACCCTTGCCCAACTCAGACAAATTGGTGTTGAAGGAATTGTAACCGCCCTTCACGATGTACCTTTAGGCGAAGTATGGACCCGCGAGAAAATCCGCGATCTGCGTGAGTATATCGAAAGCTACGGCATGCGCTGGAGCGTTGTAGAGTCACTCCCCGTCGTAGAGACCATCAAATACGGAGGTCCCGACCGCGACCATCAGATCGAAGTCTATAAAGAGTCGTTGCGCAACCTCTCGGCAGAAGGCATCCACTGCATCTG
>Ga0256407_10010718_pt1 | contig 12822 bp, 9 predicted proteins | sample RumenRJG_04DNA_FD_193489 | JGI IMG/M metagenome (GOLD analysis project Ga0256407, IMG submission 193489) | Bovine rumen microbial communities from Lethbridge, Alberta, Canada - RJG_04 | ecosystem: Host-associated > Mammals > Digestive system > Stomach > Rumen | place: Canada: Alberta | collected... | reverse complement strand
CATGTGGTATATCCTGGATGATAATACCAGAATATATAATATTATGACTCTGGGAGCGGACGAAAAAAATTCTCTTCCTATAACCAGCAAAGAGGCTCTGGAAATGACAGGAATGAGCGGCGTGGATCTGAGCCTGAAAGTCGGTAAGCTGTCAAAGGAGTCCGGAATCAGAGGAGAACTTCTGTCAACAGAGATGCAGGGATTCAGAATTGATGAGGAGGGGAAAGTAAAGGAAATCTACATGAAACTGGTCATGGAAATCAAAAAAGAGAATGATGTGACGGAAGAAGAGCATTTTTTCTCTTATATTCCTGAGGAAGAAAAGCTGGAAAAACTCTCGCTCAAAGGCTATGAAGTCCCCTGAAATCACTTTCTGAACAGAATTGAAAAGAACAAAATGAAAACCGGACACGGGAATGAGGATCCCATGTCCGGTTTTTAATGGCTTGTCTTAAAAGGCTTGTCTTAAAAGGCTTATCTTAAAAGAATTATCTTGAAAGGATTATCTTGCAGGGATTATTCAGAAGAATTATTTCTTCATTTCATTTTCCGCCGCAACTAGGAAGTCTGCCCCGTACTGTTTGCGGAGTTTGGGTTTTTCAATCTTTCCGGTAGGATTTCTGGGCACTTCCGCGAAGATGATCTTTCGGGGCCTCTTGTAGCGGGGAAGCTTTCTGCAGTACTGATTGACTTCTTCTTCGGTGCAGGTAAAGCCCTCTTTGAGCTGAATGATCGCCGTGGCGATTTCTCCCAGACGCTTGTCGGGAAGACCGATGACAGCCACGTCGTTGACCGGTTCGAAGGCGTGAAGGAAATCTTCGATCTGAACAGGATAAATATTCTCACCGCCTGTGATGATGACATCTTTTTTGCGGTCTACGAGATAGTAGAAGCCATCTTCATCCTGCATGGCCATGTCACCGGTGTAGAGCCAGCGGTCGTTGTCGAGAACTTCCTTCGTAGCTTCGGGATTGTTGTAGTAGCAGATCATGACGCCGGGTCCTTTGACTGCCAGTTCGCCGACTTCGCCCTGCTGGACAGGATTGCGGTTTTCGTCAACAATGCGGCACTCCCACTTGTAACCGGGAATTCCGATCGCGCCCACTTTGTGGATATTTTCGACGCCCAGGTGGACACAGCCGGGTCCGAGAGATTCAGACAGACCGTAGTTAGTGTCATACTGGTGATTGGGGAAGTAGTCCATCCAGTGCTTGATCATGGAAGGCGGGACGGGCTGCGCTCCGATATGCATGAGTCTCCACTGATCCAGCTCATAATCCTCCAGAGAGACATCGCCGCTGTCGATCGCGTCCAGAATGTCCTGTGCCCAGGGAACGAGCAGCCAGACTACTGTGCAGTGCTCCTTGGAAACAGCGTCCAGAATGATTTTGGGAGAGGTGCCGCGAAGAAGGACTGCCTTTCCGCCGGAGACCAGGGAACCGAACCAGTGCATCTTTGCTCCCGTGTGGTAGAGGGGAGGGATGCAGAGGAAGGTGTCATTCTTCTGCTGGCCGTGGTGTTTCTGCTCCATGACGGCGGCGTGAGTAATGCCGCTGTGTTTGTGCAGGATTGCCTTGGGGAATCCTGTAGTACCGGATGAAAAATAGATTGCGCCGTAGTCGTCTTCATCGAGAACGACATCAGGAGCCTTGCTTGAGTAATTGGCGGTCTGGGAGATAAAATCCTCCGCGAAAGTAGGGCAGTAGGGTCCTACGAACAGCAGCAGCCTGTGGCTGATAATGTTATCCGCGATCTCTTCTATACGTCCGATGAATTCAGGTCCGAAGATCAGGACGTCCGCCTCGGCGAGATTGACGCAGTATTCGATTTCATCCGCGGAATAGCGGAAATTCAGCGGGACAGCGATCGCTCCGGCTTTGAGAACGCCGAAATAAATGGGCAGCCAGTCCATGCAGTTCATCAGAAGGATCGCGACCTTGTCGCCCTTGACGATGCCGCGCGCAAGAAGGAAATTGGCGATGCGGTTTGCTTTTTCATCAAAAACGCTCCAGGTGATCTCCGTGCGGAACGGGACCTCATTCCTGGGCTGAATCAGTTCGTATTCTTTCCATGTAGTGAGTCTGGGAACGCTGACCTCGGGATTCAGCTCAACGAGAGCGATATCATCGGGGTATTCCCTTGCATTTTTTTCCAGAAAATCTGTGATGACCATTGAGACCTCCATCGAGAAGTTACTTTGACCGGCTGCTTTTCATATATTCATTCCGGAAAAACACTATAAGCAACACTATAAGTGTTTCCGGTTTTCGACTAATGACACAGCACACTTTAACGAGTTGAAGTGTAACGCATTTACTTGGTAAAGCGAAACTTCCTATACTATAGGCTTTAAATAAACAAAAGTCAAGAATAACGGTAAAAATGCCCGGCATATTTATCTGTAAGATCCTGGTTGAATTACAGACAAATATGTCAGGCACAATTATCAGAAGATAATATCGGATAAAAATAAATGGCAAATATTAATTAAAAACTGTCTTATGATTTAATCAGGAAAATTCCTCGCGGAGCGTTTATTCTTCATCGCGGGATTGTACCCAGGATGAAGAGAGTTTCCGTCGAAGATTTTTGTCCGTGTATCCAACGACTGAAGTTACGGGTATTGCGCGATGAAGAAAAAAATCCGATAAAGTCAGTAGCTGCTGATTTTAAAATCATCTGTGTTTTCCGCCGCATGGATGTCCCGGATCTGGGCCTCGTAGCTGAAGCTGTCGCTGACCCTGATCGTCACTGTATCTCCCACTTTGTGTCTGAGAAGAGCCTTGCCCAGGGGGGATTCGACACTGATCAGGCCGTTGAGGGAGTCCTGGCGCATGGTGCTGACGATGGTATAGACCTCTTCCATGTCATCTTCCGGGATATAGATAGTGACAGTTTTCCCGATGCCCACTTCATTTTCTGAGGATTTATCTTCAATGACACGTGCCGTTCTGATCATTCTCTCCAGATAACGGATCCGGCTTTCATTGCGGTTCTTTTCACGCTTGGCGGCGTAGTATTCGAAATTTTCGCTGAGGTCTCCATGTGCCCGCGCCTCTTTTACATCTTCGAGCAGACGGGGGCGGACTACAAGCTTCCTGTGCTCGATTTCTTTTTCCATTTCGGCGATATCGTTTTCTGTGAGTTGATTAAACATTTTTATAATTCCTTCTTTTCCAGCTTTTTCCATCGATTTTTGGGCGATGATGTGACGGGTAAGAGCATATAACAAGCATGATAGCACAGTTTTTGTTCGGCTTGCAAAGACTAATACAGAAAGATATAATGGATTTTATTGTAAAAGTACAGGAAGTACAGGCAGGTTTCCGGATATGAATCTCAGGTATGGAAAAGCGGATGAGAACGTGCTGAAGCGTTCCGTGGCGGACGTGATTCTTCATGAGCGTCAGAAAATCGCGGCATATGATGAGTTAAAAAAAAATACAGGCTGCGGTCCCGCCCCGGGTGGTCCTGACCGGACCGGCGGTCTTTTTTCTGAGAGTCCGGACAGGAATTCTTCGGTTTCAGCCGTTACGTCTCTGAAGAGTCCGGACAGGAATTCTTCGGTTTCAGCCGTTACGTCTCTGAAGAATCCGGACAGGAATTCTGCAGAGTCTGTCGTGATGTCTGCCGGGAATCCGTACAGGAATTTCGCAATATCAGCCGTGACATTTTCGGAAAAAAATGCGGGCGGATTATCGGTGATCCGGGCAGTGAACAAACTTGCGGCTGAAAAGATCAGAGCCTGCACTTTTTTTCCCGTGATCCTTCTCCCGCCCGGAACACAGGAGAATGTTCTGAGAGAAATCATGAAGCAGATCTGCTCGACAGCTTTTTCTCTGAATGTGGAAGTCGGTCAGGCACATATAGAGGTGACTGACGCGGTGACGCGTCCGGTCATTACCGGAAGTGCTGCAGGAATCTCTTTTGACCGGCTGATGAATAAAGAAGAAAGAGGACTGGATGCGAATCAGCAGGCAGCCGGTCAGAATAGCTGCCGGGAAGCAGACGAACAAACCGTCTGTAAAGATTCTGCCTGCAGGGATATTGTGGCGATTGGATGGATCGGTCTGGAGGGAACTCTTATTCTGACCTCGGACTGCAGAGAAGAGCTGGAAAAAAGGTTTTCCGCATCTCTTCTTTCCCGGATGGATATGCCTTTGAAAGAATTATCCGTCATGAGGGCAGCTGAGATTGCTTCCGCGGAAGGGGCAGGCCCCATGGCCAACCTTTCTGACGGCGGTTTTATGGCAGGACTGTGGGAACTGTCAAAGAAAACGTCGGGCGGTCTTGACACAGATTTGAAAAAGGTTCCGCTTTTGCAGGAAACGATAGAAATCACGGAATATTTCGGCATTAATCCTTATATGATGGCATCAGAAGGGTGTCTTCTCGCCGCAGCCGCAGACGGAGACAGGCTGGCTGAATGTTTGATGGAGAATGGTATTTTCGCGGTCAGGATCGGATCTCTGAACGGAACAAAGGACAAGATCATCAGGAACGGAGAGGAAATCAGGCATCTTGACCGTCCTCAGACGGATTCCCTTGCCCAATACTTTTTTAAGCATTCCTGAGAACTGTCCCTAAAGTATAGACTCGGAAGATTATTAAGAAATATTTTTTAAGAGAATGCCTTTAAAAATGACCCTGTAAAGAATTACTTTAAAGGAATTACTTTAAAATCCAGATATAAGATAAAAGAAAATCAGAAAGGATATGAAGAATGGATACTTTAAAACAGAAAATCCTGGGAATTATTGAAAAAAACAGCCGCATTGATATGAAGGAGCTGGCAGTATTGCTCGGAACCGGCGTGGAGGAGATTCTCAATGCTATGCAGGAGATGGAAGATGACGGTATCATCTGCGGATATCACACCATGATCGACTGGGAGAAGACCGGAATCGAGAGAGTCACGGCTCTGATTGAAGTGCGTGTGACTCCCCAGCGCGGCAAGGGCTTCGATGACATCGCAGAGCGTATCTATAAGTATCCCGAAGTGGACTGCACATATCTGATTTCCGGAGGATATGATCTCATGGTCATTCTGGAGGGAAAAACCCTGAAGGAAATCTCCGCGTTTGTATCAAACAAGCTTTCCACGCTGGATACGGTCATCAGCACTGCTACTCATTTTATCCTGAAAAAATATAAGGATCACGGCACGATCATGACCAGGAAATATGAGGATCAGAGGGAGATCATTTCTTTTTGATGTTTTAAATAATGCCTTAAAGAATTTCTTTATGATTTTTAAATAATGTCTTAAAGGATTTATTTCTTAAAGGATTTCTTTATGATGTCTTAAATAATGTCATAAATGATTTTATAAATAATCTTATAAATGATCTCATAAATGCATCCGTCATATGCCGTCTGCATATGGCTTCTGTATATGCTTCCTGCGGCGCGCGAAAGAGTGCGGTCCGTCTGCTATAAAGTGACCGGCCGCTGCTTCAATGTGACCGGCAGTGATTCTGAAGAAGGTGAAAATATGGAAAACGGAAAACTGCTTTCGGAGAAGACGGTTGGTCTGAAGCCGTCCGGCATCCGTAAATTTTTTGATCTGGTCAGCGAGATGAAGGACGCCATTTCCCTGGGCGTCGGCGAGCCGGATTTCGATACTCCCTGGCACATCAGGGATGAGGGTATTTACTCTCTGGAAAAAGGGAGAACATTCTATACGTCCAATTCGGGTCTGAAGGAGCTGCGTCAGGAAATCTGCGTCTATATGAAGAGGACACAGGATATTGATTATGTGTGGGACAAGGAAGTGCTGATCACGGTCGGTGGTTCCGAGGGAATTGACCTTATGTTCCGAGCCATGATCAATGAGGGTGATGAGGTGCTGATTCCGCAGCCGTCCTACGTTTCCTATGAACCATGCGCGATCCTTGCAAACGCAAAGCCGGTTATTATCAATCTGAAAAATGAAAATAATTTCAGGCTTACACCTGCGGAGCTGGAGGCGGCCATCACACCCAAATCCAAAATACTGGTCCTTCCTTTCCCCAATAATCCGACCGGCGGTATCATGGAAAAAGAAGACCTGGAGGCCATCGTCGATATCATTATCAAAAATGATCTCTATATTCTCTCCGATGAGATTTACGGAGAGCTGACTTATACAGGAAAACCTCACGTCTCCATCGCTTCTTTCCCCGGAATGAAGGAGAGGACGGTCGTGATCAACGGTTTTTCCAAGGCTTACGCCATGACAGGATGGCGTCTGGGGTTTGCCTGCGGACCGCAGGAGATCATCGCCCAGATGACCAAGATCCACCAGTACGCGATCATGTGCGCGCCCACGACCAGCCAGTACGCGGCTGTCGAGGCTCTGCGCCACGGAGAAGACGATGTCAAGATGATGCGGGAGTCCTACAATCAGCGCCGCCGCTTCGTCCTGCACATGCTGTCCGAGATGGGAATCCCCTGCTTTGAGCCGCTGGGAGCTTTCTATCTCTTCCCCTGCATCAAGGAATTCGGTCTCTCCAGTGAGGAATTCGCCAACAAGCTGCTGGAGGAGGAAAAGGTCGCCATCGTTCCCGGTACTGCCTTCGGTGACAGCGGAGAGGGATTCCTGAGAATATCTTACGCCTATTCCATCGACAATCTCAGAAAGGCTCTGACCAGGCTGGGAAAATTCGTGGAAAGACTGCGCGCGCAGAAGCAGTGATTTATTATATATATGATGTCTGGGTCAAAAGCCAGAAAAGGCTTCGTTAAAGGTCCTGGGGACATTCACACAGCGGAATGTCTTCAGGATTTTTACAAGGGAGTCTTTAATAAAGGCAATAGTCATCATGGAAAAAGGAAGACGGAAGAATGCATATCGTATTGCATGAACCGGAAATACCGGGAAATACAGGAAATATAGGGAGAAGCTGTGCAGCGACAAATACATCGCTTCATCTGATCGAGCCCCTGGGATTTGACATCACAGAGAAGGAACTCAGGAGGGCTGGACTGGACTACTGGTCTCAGCTGGATGTCCGCCGCTACCGGGATTATGAGGATTTTCTGCTGGAAAATTTCGGCAGCATCTCCTATCATTCCGACAAATCAGATGATAAAGAGGAAAAAGAAAAGGAAGGCAAAAAGGAAGGTGAAAGGGAAGAAAAGCGCCCTGACAGCTCACTGAATATTCCGGAAAATACAAATAAGGGCGGCAGCCATAACAGGGAAGATACGAAAAAGCGTCCTCCCCGTATCTGGTTTGCAACCACCAAGGCAAAAAAGCTGTATTGTGATGCGGATTTCGGTCCTGATGACTACATCATGTTCGGCAAGGAGAGCGCGGGAATTCCCGAGGAAATACTGGTGGACAACGAGGAGACCTGCATCCGGATCCCCATGGGGTACGGAATACGGTCCCTGAATCTCTCCAACGCAGTGGCGGTGGTTTTGTATGAGGCGCTGCGCCGGAACGGCTTCCCGGGGCTGGAGCGGGAAGGAGAGCTGCACAGACTGCACTGGAAATAATAAGCTGAAAAAATGAATCGGATATAATAAGCTGGCAGGTAAAGGATCCGGAATCATTCCGGTCAGACTTCCGATTCGCCGTCCTCATTCAGGACGTCGTTGCGGTCGGAGCGCCGCAGTGTAAAAGTAAATGTGCTCCCGACGCCTTCGGTGCTCACAAGGGTGATGTTTTCTTCGTGGGCCCGGATGATCTCGCGGACTATGGACAGGCCAAGGCCTGTCCCTTTTTTGTCTTTGCCCCTGGACAGGTCGGTCTTGTAGAAGCGATCCCAGATCAGCGGCTGGTCCGCTTTGGGAATGCCTATGCCGCTGTCGCGGACAGATACAAAGATCGTCTCTCCTTTTTCGGTCGTCTCGATCGTGATGTCGGAGTCCGGACGGCTGAATTTTAAGGCATTGTCGATCAGGTTGTAGAGGACCTGCTGTATTTTTTCCAGATCCGCGTTGACAAACAGTATTTTGCCCACCAGAACCAGGTGGATGTGGATATTGCGGGTGCGGCAGGTCTGTTCGAAGGAGGCGGCGACGGACCGGATCACGGCGTTGATGTCGAAATCCGTCCGGTTCAGCAGCATGCCGCCCGTGGTGAGATTGTTGAGGGTGAGGAGACCGTTGGTCAGCTTGGTGAGGCGCTCGGTCTCGGCGAGGACAACTCCCAGATAGTGTTCATACCTCTCCGGAGGGATCGTGCCGTCCAGCATGGCCTCCAGGAATCCGTGGATGGAGGTCAGAGGAGAGCGGAAATCATGGGAGATATTTGCGATAAATTTTTTCTGATCATCCTCCGAACGCGCAATCGTGTCTGCCATATAGCCCAGGGAAGCAGCCAGGTATCCCAGTTCGTCTTCGCGCTCGACAGGAATGTGGTAGTGCATATTTCCGAGGGCATACTGTTCGGCCGCGGCGATGATGCGCCGCAGAGGACGATAGACATATTCTGTGAAAAACAGGAGGATGATGAGAGACAAGACGATCAGGAGGACCAGTTCCATATAGGCTATGTTCAGAATGCCGTCCGCGTCACGGCGGACCTTTTCCATGGGCATATGAATGACAACATAGCCGCGGATTTTGAAGCTGCCGGTGATGGGAACTGTGACACTGAGGACCTCTTTGTCAAAGGAATCAAAAAAGGTGCCGGTCATGTAGTAGTTTCCGGCTGTAAAAGTGGAATCGAAGCCCTCGACGAAGGTCTCTTCGGAAGGATCGGGGGCCTGCCGGGAATTGACGATCATGCGGCCGGAGGGGTTGAGGATCCAGATCTCCGTGTCCATATAGGCGGACAGGGCTTCCATCTGCCCCTGGACGATTTCCAGAGAAACCCTGGAATTGTAGAGGTCGGTCGCGTAGGTATCGGAAATATGAGTGGCCTCTCCATACAGGAGCCTGGCCTTGTCCCGGACACAGTATTCCATCGTTATTCTGGAGATAACGGTGGCCACTGCGAAAAATCCGAACAGGCCGAAGAGCAGGTAGGCGATTATGATCCGAAGGTAAAGCGTTTTTCTCATGGCAGAACCTGAAAATGAGTCACCGGTGAGGGATTGTAAAGGATCCCGATGGCTCTTTTAAGCGAGTCTTGAATAACTTGAATAATATGAGCCATCAGGAATCAGTCAGACTGTCTTATCCCTGGATTTCTTCAAATTTATAGCCGATTCCCCAGATTGTGGAAATCTTCCAATTGCGGCTGGTGCCGGTCTTTTCGCGGATGCGTTTGATGTGGACGTCGACTGTGCGGGTGTCTCCGACATAGTCGTATCCCCAGATCTGATTCAGCAGCTGCTCGCGGGTGAAGACTCTTCCGGGTGAGGAAGCGAGGAAGAAGAAAAGTTCAAGCTCCTTGGGGGGCATCTCCAGACGTTTTCCATTAAAAGTGACGGAATAGTTTGTGAGATTGATGGTCAGGTCGGGATAGGAGACCGTCTTTTCCTCGGGTTCAGCCGGAGCGGCGGCTGCCTGACTCTTGCTGCGCCGAAGCACAGCCTTGACGCGGGCGACCAGTTCCTTGGAATCAAAGGGCTTTTCCATATAGTCGTCGGCCCCCAGTTCAAGTCCCAGAACCTTGTCGAAAACCTCTCCCTTGGCGGAGAGCATGATCACGGGGGTATCCGAGGAGGCCCGCACCTCACGGCAGACCTGATACCCGTCGATGCCGGGCAGCATGATATCCAGCAGGATCAGGTCCGGCTGATAGGACTTCACAGCGCGGAGGGCGGAAACTCCGTCCCCGACGATCTGTGTCTCAAAGCATTCTTTTGCCAGATAAAGGCTGATCAGTTCGGCGATGTTGCTGTCATCATCGACGATTAAAATTTTATTTTTTGATACCATATTTTTTCCTGTTTGTATGATTGAACTTTGTATGATTAAACTGCGCGGCATGGCATGTGTTCTCATATCACAATATAGAACCGGGTTTTTATGCCTGAATGACTTTTTTATCAGAGCGTTTGCCATCCTGCCGCGCTTCGTATCAGTTTCTGAGGGTCACGATGGTGACGCCGGCGTCGCCTTCTCCGAAGTCTCCCAGGCGGAAGGATTTGATCCACTTCTGCTTGCGCAGGTATGCGTGGACGGCATTGCGAAGCGCCCCAGTCCCCTTGCCGTGGACGATCCGCACGCTCTGCAGGTGGGCTACGCGGGCTTCATCCAGGTATTTGTCGACCGCGTATACGGCGTCGTCAGTCGTCATTCCCAGGAGATTGAGCTCGGTGGACACGGAGGAGCCCCTGGACAGGTCCATTTCCTTTCCGGAAGCGGAGGCCTTGTCGGCATCGCGGAAGGCGCGCTTTATGGCGCTGCCGCCCTGTTTTGTGCTGTTCACGGGATTGCCGTAAGCATCCTCTGCGATCAGCTGCAGGTCGGAGAGATCGACCTTGCTCTGCAGAATGCCGCAGCGGACATTGACCTTATTGTTTTTGTCCGGAAGTGTGCTCACTGTGCCGGTCAGACCCATGGAGATGACCCTGACCTTGTCGCCGACGTGAAGATCGGAGGGCTTGAGTTTTCTGCCTTTGGGAGTTTCCTGTTTCTTGAAAGAAACCTTGGAATTTTTTTCATTGACCTTATTGCGCAGGGCGGTGCGTGTGCGCTCCATGGCGGAGAGGTCTCCCCCGTGTCTTCCGCCCTGGGAGGCCTTTCTCAGGTCGGAAATCGCCTGGTCGGCTTCTTCCTTGGCCCTGGCCAGAATATCCCTGGCCTCTTCGTTGGCCTTCTGCAGAAGCTCTTCGCGGCGCTTCTCAAACTGCTTTTCCCGGTCCAGCTGTTTTTTCTTTTCCTGCTCCAGATAGGCGCGGAGCCGGTCGGAGTCCTCTTTCTCTCTGCGCAGCTGCTGGCGGGACTGTTCAAGTTCTGCCAGCAGGTCTTCGAAGTTTTTGGCATCCTGGCTGAGCTGTTCCTTTGCCGTCTCGATGATGTAATTGGGAAGACCCAGCTTCTGCGAGATCGCAAAGGCGTTGCTCTTTCCGGGAACGCCGACCATGAGGTGATAGGTGGGCTGCAGGGTCTCGACATTGAATTCGCAGCTGGCGTTGACGATGCCCTCCGTGCGCATGGCGTAAGCCTTGAGTTCCGCGTAGTGGGTCGTTGCCAGTGTGCGGATCTTCCTGACATGGCAGAAATTGAGGATGGAGATGGCCAGCGCCGCTCCCTCTGTGGGATCGGTTCCTGCACCCAGCTCGTCAAACAGGCAGAGGCACTGCCGGTCGACGCGGCGGAAAATATCCACGATTGTCGTCATGTGGGAGGAGAAGGTCGACAGACTCTGCTCGATACTCTGCTCATCGCCGATATCGGCAAATACCTCCCGGAACAGGGACAGCTCGCTGCGGTCGCCCGCCGGAATATGAAGTCCGGCCATTCCCATAAGCTCGAAAAGACCGATGGTCTTGAGTGTGACGGTCTTGCCGCCCGTATTGGGACCGGTGATGATGATCATGTCATAGTCTGCGCCCAGTTCCAGATTGATGGGAACCACTTTTTTGGGATCGATCAGAGGATGGCGGCCATTCAGGATATTGATGTAATATTTATCGTTGAAAACAGGACGGACGGCATTCTGGTCCATGGCCAGACCTGCGCGCGCAAAAATAAAATCCAGCTGGGTCATATTTTTTGCGTTGTCCTTCAGTTCCATGAGATGATTGCCCGCCTCTTCGGAGAGGGCAGCCAGAATCTTCTCAATCTCTTTTTTCTCCTGCATGGCAAGTTCCCTCAGCTGATTGTTGAGGGTGACGACAGCGGCGGGTTCGATGAAAAGGGTGGAGCCTGAGGAGGACTGGTCGTGTATGAGTCCGGGAACCTGGGATTTGTACTCGGCCTTCACAGGGATACAGTAGCGGTCGCCGCGCATGGTGATCACACTGTCCTGCAGATAGGAGGAGTAGGTCGAATTGACCATCTTCGCCAGCTGCTGGTGGACCCTGTCTCCGGTCTGCTGGATCTCACGGCGCACTTTTCGGAGGGCAGGCGAGGCGTCGTCCGCCACCTGGTCTTCCGTGATGATGCAGCGCCTGATCTCCGCGGAGAGAGACGGAATGGGATAGAGGCAGTCAAAAAAGTCGAAGAGGACATCGGTCTCAGGCTCTTCAGGACCGGCTGCCTGCACACCGGCACTGCCGGATTTTGAAGAAGCAGATCTGGCAGCAGTCCTGATCGCGGAGCGTTCTCCGTCCCTGCTCAGTCCGTAATGACGGACCCGTCCGACATTGTCCAGAAAGGACGCGAGCTGCAAAAGCTCGGGCATGGAGAGAGATGAACCCACAGAGAGGGCGCCGAACATATAGTTGAAATCCCGATTGTTGCCGAAAGAGATCGAACCCTTGCGGAACAGGTGGGAGAGCGCGGACTCAGTCTGGGCCTGCGCATGCTCTATATCAAAAAGGTTGTCCATGGGAAGGAGTTCGCGGCAGAGTTTTTTTCCGGGCTGGGAATTGGCATACTCCTCCAGACGATCAATGATTTTGTTATATTCGACAATCTTCAATACTTTTTCGTTCATAAATTAAAAAAATCCTCTGAGATGGAACCGGGCTTTTATTCTTCATCGCGCAATACCTGTCACTTCATAATGGTCGTGGGATAAGTGCGCAAAAAATGAGACTTCCCACTTAACAGGTATTAACCAGAGTATTATAGCATAGTTGAAAAATGTTTTCATTTTTTCCGGCAGAGAGTATACTTAGTGATGTACCCGCATTACAGTTCAGGCTATGCTGAAAACAATACGCCTTTTGTGCATCACTGTTTCGGCGGGACGCTCCCGCTCCGTGAAAAACGCAGCGGATATTACGGCGCTGTTAAACATTAATCTGTCCATTCTGCTTGTATTTCTGCTAG
>Ga0256407_10010715_pt1 | contig 12824 bp, 5 predicted proteins | sample RumenRJG_04DNA_FD_193489 | JGI IMG/M metagenome (GOLD analysis project Ga0256407, IMG submission 193489) | Bovine rumen microbial communities from Lethbridge, Alberta, Canada - RJG_04 | ecosystem: Host-associated > Mammals > Digestive system > Stomach > Rumen | place: Canada: Alberta | collected... | reverse complement strand
TAAATTTATTTTTTCTTAAAAGAATGTTCATAAAATTTATTTATTTGTTTTATGGAAACTCAAAAATTTTTCAAGACGAACATTATAATAATAAAGATTATGTTAAAATATGTGATATTACTGATGATGAATTATTATATATGGAAATATTATTTATAGAATTAATTATTTGAATATGTCTATAATATAAATTGGAATATGGGGATTGTTGATTGTCCTCAATCCCTTCTTTTATATATATTTATTTATAATATAAAAAAATATAATTAAATGCTTTTTAATTTTAAATTAAAAGTATATCTCTTTAATTAAAATAATTTTTTTTAAGAATTTATCAATTAATTTTTTATTTATTTTTATGAATAATAAACATTATATAATTTAATAATTTTATTAAATGATTATTAATCATTATAAATATCATTATAAATCTAATAAAAAATACAAATGAACAAACTAATATTTTTAATTTTATCAATTTTATTATCAAATATTAAATCAGCAAAAAATCCATTCGAATCTGATAGAGCAAAAATAAGTTGTACACGTCTTTCATATGGTTATTGGGATTGCACTTTTTACACAAGATCAAGTTGTTGTTATGTGACTACTATTAATTGTCGCATGAGGCCCAAACCTACAAAATGTCAGGATTCTAGAGCAAGTGGAAATAGAAAAGAATTACTTGAATATCTTATTCAAGAAGAATATGAATTATATGATAAAAAATAAAAATAAGGAAAAGTAAAATTATTATTAATAAAAAATTTTGATTGTTTTTTTCTTCATTTTCATTTTATAAACTCATTTTAAATTCTTTAAAAATTCAAATATATAACTTAATTTAATTCCTTATTCTAAATCATTTAGTCTTAAAGAAACAACATAATCATAGCAATAAGGGATAAATAAATTAAATTTTTTTTTGTTTTTTCTTCATAAAAATTAATACAAAAAACTAAATCAAACCATTCATGAATTTTTTTTTTTTTTCTAAAAGTAATTAAAAAAAATTAGGATTATTCATATTTCAAAATAAAGTTAAATTTTCATTAATACATATTTTTTCTTTTTTTGAAATATGATTTATTCAATTCAAATTTTTTTAATTGAAATCCTTCATTAAATTTGGATTAGCTATTAATATATAAATATATAAATTTTCTTCTTTTTTTGTATTATTAAAACTTTTTAATGTTATTTTACGATTTTTTGATATTATAAAAGAAGAAACAATTTGAACAATTATGATATTGTTTTTAATTAAAATTAAAATAAATTCATATTATCATTCTTTCAACTTTAAATAGAATTTCATAATTATAAAAATTAGCAATTTATATTATATATTATTTAAAAAATACAATTTTCAAATTGTTAGAATGATATTAAAAGTTTATTAGGTAAAATATAAAAAATAATATAAAATATTTGTATATGCTTTTATTAAAAAAAATATAAATATATATTAATTTTAATTTTTAATTTATCAAAAAAATTATTATATAAACAATAAATAAAATAAATTAAAAATCATCCAAATTAAAATTAACATTATCTTCATCACCATTAATTTTATTAACTTTATTTGAAAAAACTGGTTTATTTTTACCTAAATTACTAATATTATAATTATTAATAACATTTTTGTTTAAATAATTTTTATTATCAAATTCATTAATAACACTTCTTTTTTTATATTTAGAAAAATTTTGAATAACTTTTAATTTTTTTTTCTTAGTAGAAACTTCATTAGAAGGAGAATTTAATTTACCTGTATTACAAGCAGTATTTACATTAGTAAAAGTTTTTAAATTAGAATTTGTTTTTAAAGAATTTGATTCACAAAAAGAAGAACTATCATTATGAGTAATAGAAGGTGAAACTTCAATAACATTTCTTTTTTTATTTATTAAATTTTCTTTTCTTAAATTTATATTTTTTATATTATTTCTTATATTAGTTGAAGGAGAAGGTGAATATTTTAATTTTAATTTCATTATATCTTTTAATTCTATATTTTGATTTTTATTTGTTATAAATGATAATGGTTTTATATTGTTGATAAAATTTATTGTTTTATTTGCTGATTTTGGTCTTTGAATTTTTAATGAAGGTGATCTTGATTTTTTATTATTTATTTTAATTGGTTTTTTTGTTAATAAAGATATATTTTTTGATATTATATTTTCTATTTTTTCTCTCATTGTTTTTAATTTTGATATATCTTTTTTTTCATTATTTTTTTTCTCTTTTGATTTACTTTTATTTTTATTTGATGAATGTAAAATTTGATTTTGATGAATATGACTTGTTGAATGTTGCTTAATTAAATTTTTATTTCTTTCTTTATTTATTATCATTTGATTTGGATTTATATTTTGTTCAGAATTATTTTGTTTATTTGGCAAAGTAATACTTGAAGAATATTTTATATGTTTAACTAAAGGTTTTTGAGTATTTGAATTATTCATATTTTTAGCAAATGATGAATTTTCTTTCTTTTGAATTTTTTCTTGAATTATTTTTGAATTTTTTTGATTTAAATTTATTTGGGGAATTAAATTATTATTATTTATTTGATTATTATTTTCATTTTTATCTATTGAATAATTGAATTTTGGACTTATGTAATCAGATTCATCAAAAATATTATTTTCATTATTACTTTTATTTGTTAAAGATGTATTAAAAAAATTATTTGTATTTAATTGTTTATTATTACAAAATGAAAAATATGAGCATCTATTTATTGAATTTGAATTTCCATATGCTGTATTATTTAGTATTTCAATTTTATTTGTATATTCAATTTTCAGTTCATTACTTTTATTTTTACCTTTATTAGTGTTTTCAAATAAAGAAAGTAAATTTTTTTGTTCAACAATTTCATTATTTCCTTCATCATGATTAGACAATTGACTTTTAGTATATTTAATAGGAGTTTTCTTTTTAGAAACATTAATAACTTCATTTGAATTACTATTCATTTCACTAAAAATATTATTTAAATTTCTTTGATTAACTCTATAAGAATGAATATTATTATTATTATTATTAAAATTATTAATTTTAATATTAGATTTATTATTTCTATTACTACTAATTGGTGTATTATTATTTGATTTTTGATAATAATTACATAAAGTAGAAGGAGTAAATGAATCATCTTTATTTTCTTTATCTTTATTAAAAATAATTGAATTTGTTAATAAAGAAGAATTTTCATTTATATTTATATTTGTTTTATTAGCTTCTGATATATTTGAAAAACTTATTAACATATTTGAATTATTATTGTTTTGTTTTTTAATATCATTATTTGAATTTGCTGAAATTGAAGAATCTGTTTTTGAAATACTTAATATATCACTATCATTTAAATTTGAAAGGTCATTTTGAAATTTATTTTGATTCTCTTTAGTTGTTGATATAATATTATTTGATTTTGTTGTATTATTCATTTGAATTGATGATAAGATTGAATTATTTTCTTTTGGTCTTATTTCTATTAAACATCTATTATCTGGCATTAATTCTATTTTTAATTCTTGTTTTGAATTTGGTTTCATTTTTTTTTGTTTTTGTTTATTTTTAAAATGTTTCTATATAAAAAAAGTCAATAAAAGAAATTTTATTTTATATGAAAATTTTTTTTTAAATAAGAATATATAGATTTTGTATAAACAATATGAAATGAAATTCCAAAAAACTATTTTCTTTTATAAAAATTTAAATTATTACAAGCGGGAATGATTAAAATAAGAATTTCATAATTATAAATAATTTTAAATTAAATTTCATATAATAAAAATATTTAATTAAAAATATTAATTTATATTTTAAAATTTATATAAAAAGTATATAATATAAATCAATATTTATAGTATTGAAAAGTTTATAAAAAAATCAAAAATAATTTAAAATAAAATTAATATAACAAATATATTATATTTAAAATATAATAATAATAAATGGAAGAAGAAACTCAAATTAAATATTTTTTAATGGGAAATATTAAAAAAGATTTATTTATCTATGAATTTGTAAATACAAATTCAGCTCAAACAATTTTTGAAGCAAAGCAAATTTTTAAAAAATTTGTAGAAGAGAAAAGAATATATTCTGAAAAAATAAAAATCCATTCAAAAAACAAATATTTTTACATTTTAATAGGTGACAATTCAAATTTTTATTTAATTTATGTAGAAAACATAATAACAATGGGGCATTCTTTTGAAATATTAGAAAAAATAGATAATTATTATAAATATAATATTTTAGAAAATGAAAATAATATTGATTTAATAAGAGAATTAACACCAGATGAAAATAGAGAAATATCAAATATTCTTACAAATTATGAAATGAAATATAGAAAAAAAATTGAAAGAAAAAATAAAATCTCAATAAGACAAAAATCGTCTAAATCAGAAACAACAAAACCAACAACAATGCCTGAAAGTTTAAGAAGTGGAATTTTAAAAAGAAAAAATGATATTAAAAATGAAGAAATTAAAGAAGATAATAATAATAATGATAATTTAAATATTAATAATAATAATATTCCTAATAATAATAAAAATATTGATATTATTATTGAAGATGATACTCCTAAAGAAGAAAAAAATGATGAATTATTAAAATTAAAAAATAAAAAAAATACTTCTGGAACTGATAAACAAGTTAAATTTGATTTGGAAACTCCTAAAGTAAATCAAGAACGAGCTGAACAATTGATTAATGATCTTACTGATAAAAATAATAATACACTTAGTTTTATAACAGATAATTCAATATTAAATAGAAATAAAGTTATTTCACTTGTTTTTTTAATATTAATTGTATTAATTGTAATTGCTGCTTTTATTTATATTCTTCTTACTACTGATTCTGTTTAATTTAAATTAATATAATTTTTTTTTCAAATATTCAAAAAAATTATTTAAATCATTTATATTTAAAGAAGTAAAAAAACAAAAAAATAAAAAATGAATAACTTAATATATTGCAAATATTTTGTATTTTATTCATTGATTTAAAATACTTAAATAATAATAACTTTAATTAAATTAATTCATTGGAAAAATTAAAGTTACATTATAATTTTTTAAAAAAAATAGTATTTAAATATCAGAAATGTAAAAATAAATACAAAAAAAAAATTAAATAATTAAAAAAAAGAGATAAAATAGATTTGAAAATTTATATTTTTAATTATATAATATGAAGTTATTTTATAATGTTTATATTTTTTATTTAATTATAATTTTAAAATCTTTTTAATTAACAAAAAATATTAAATATCAATTAATATATAAAGGAAAATGAATGAAAAATTTTAATTTATAAATATTTCTTAATATTAATTAAGTATATATGAGCGGCAATGAAAAAGAAAATTCCGCAGAAAAAAATATAAAAAAAGATGATCCCTCTGAAAAATCAAAGTTTTATGATTCTCTCTCATCAAAATTTTTAAGAAGTAGAACAAAAAGTATACCAATGGATGTTACAATTGTAGATGATTTTACTAAAAATTTATTACAAACAAATAATCGAATACCAAAATATTTAAATAATCCTTCTAGAAGTCATACTAAAAATAAAGAAGAAAATTCAAATGAATTTTTTGAATTTCAAAAACAATATAATAATTGGAATTTACCTTATGATATCTTTCCAAATAAATATAAAAAAATTCCTCTTTATGAAAAAATGAAATATAATACTTTAAAAAGTCTTCTTAAATTTAATGCTTATGTTGAAAGATATGTTATTATTAAAAATAAAAAAGATATTTTTCAGTTAGGTAAAATTAAAAGTTGTAATAAAAATAAAATTATAAATATTGCATTATATACTAATGATGATATTGATAATGAAAATGAAATTACAATTGATATTTCAAATTATAATTCTGAAAATGTTATTTATTTAGTTGAATTAAGTTTTTTTTTAAAAGAAAATAATACTTATGTATTAATTGTTAGTAATTTTATAACTAAAGAATTTTTAATTACAAGAAATGAAAAAGATAATATTATTTATTCTGGATTTATTATTGATAATAAAGAAAATACTCTTAGTTTTAATTCAAATATTTTATCTTCTTCTTTAAACACAATATATGATAATCCAAATAAAATGCTTCAAAAAAAAAATTTAAAATTATGTTTAAATATTAATAATTCATTTAGTGAATTTTTAAAAAAAAATGAATATGTTAAAACTTCAGATTTAACAAGATATATTTTATATGAAATAATATTAAATGAAGATTTATATTTAGTTTTATCATACAATCCAACATATAAAGTTTTCTTATTAAAAAATTTTAGAAAAAATATAAATGAATGGAAAAATATTAATCAAATAGAAGAAATATATGTAAATATTTTAAAAGGTCCTGCATCAATATCTTCAATGAAAGAAAATCATATTAATATATTTAATTCAATTGTTTATAAAAATTTATGTAATATTTCAATATACGATAATAAAAAATATGAAACAAATTTACTTTTTAATAAAAAAGATCCATTATTCAGTCAAGTCGAATGTTCAAAATGTTTATATCATATAAATAATTTTGATTATTATTTATGTTATAATTGTGGGAAAGTTTATCATGTAAATTGTTTTGAAAAAGAAAAGAAAGAAAATATGATAATAGCAGAAAAATTTTCTTGTTCTAATATTGAATGTAGACCTTGTTGTTTGTGTTATTCAATTTATCCTTTAGATACTAATAATAAATATATTTGCATTAATTGTCATAAAGCTTATCATTTAAAATGTTTATATAAAGATATTAAAAATATTTATGGAAATATAAATAAAGAATCTTTTAAATGTGAAAATTGTATTAATTGTATTCAATGTGGTTTAAATGCCTTTACTATAAATAAAAATAATAAAGATAATAAGTTTAATTATTTTAATACAATGTGTATTGATTGTGAAAGGAAAAGAAATAAAAAAGAATATTGTCCTTTATGTAATCAATTATGGGTTGAAAATGAAAAGAATAATTTAATTGAATGTAATAAATGTAAATTTTTTTATCATAAAACTTGTGATAGAATTTTAGATGGAGGGATTAATAAAAAAAATAAATATCATTGTCCTATTTGTAGAACAAAGAAAAAAAATAAATTTTTAGAAAATTTTATAAAAGAATTAGAAAATTTAGATACTCATTCATTATTTATTAATCCAATAAATACAAAATTATTTCCAAATTATGAAAAAGTAGTTAAAAATCCAATGTGTTATAAATATATAAATGATAAAATAAATCAAAATATATATTTAAAGAATATACAATTATTTTTTGATGATGTTTTACTAATAATGGATAATGCAATGATTTATAATAAACCAAGAGATTTTGCATATGAAATTGCAAATAAAATGAAAGAAGATATTGAAAAGGTTTTTAAAAATAAATCATCATCAATTTATGAATTATCATTTGATTATTGGTTATTTGATTATAATGATGATTTTAATAGAAATATACAAAGTCAAGAAGAAATAATTGAAATAATACATAATAAAATAAAAGAATTATTTAATGATAAAATTGAACAATTAGATAATTTAAAAAATATACAAAGTAAAATATGGGAATATAATATTAAATGGGAATTTTTAAAAGAATTTAATTTAATTCCATTTAATAAATCAATCTCACCTCAAATGATATTAAATTTATCAAATAATTATAATAATAATATAAATGGTGAAGGAAAAGGTATTAAAAATGAAAATGATACTCAAAAAATTAAAATAATATTAGATGATTCTGATATAAGTTCTGAAAATAAATATCATATTTCTAATAATGTAAAAGGTAATAAAAAAATAAAAAATGAAATTATGTTAGAACTTGATTTACATAATTCTAATTTTGAAGAACCTCGTAAAAATTCTAGATTAGCAAATTATTTTATTAATAGTAATAATAATACAAATAATTCACTTGATTTAATGTTAGATGAACAAAATATTACTGGAAATAATTTAGATAATTCAAAAGAAAAAGATATATTTAAAGAATATGATAAAATGAGATATATTGATAAGAAAATATGTTTTTTATATCCTATTAAATTTAAAGATTATGCAAAAAAAAATGATTCAATTTCATTTTCCGATTATATGAATAGTTTTATTTACAGAAAGGAAGATAATAGGAAAGGGAATAGCAAAATAAGAAATAAAAAAGATACTAATTATGATTATGATGAAAATGAAGATGAAAATTATACAATTGATAAAAATAAAGAATCAAAAAAAAAAAAAAAAAAAACAAAAAAATAAAAAAAAAAAAAAAAAAAAAAAAAAAAAAAACAAAGACTAAAAAATTGAATATAAAACAAAATAGAAAATACAGTGATAAATATATATCATATGAAAATAATAATTTAACCAATCAAAATCAGCCTATTAAAAAAAAGAAATTAATATCAAAATCAACTAAACAAAATCAAATTCATAATGAAAGTATATCTTCAGATATAAATATATTAATAAATCCAGATATAGATGAAAATACTAAAGAAAAAGAATTTTCAATTCCAATTGGATCATTTTCTCCTTATCAAGTAAATGAAATAAAACCATATCAAATATACTTTACAAAATATAATTTAATTTTTAGTAAAAATTGTTTTTTATGTGGTTCATTTGAAGATCAAAACTTAATAATTTCATGTTCAAAATGTAATTATAATTTTCATTATTATTGTGTTGATTCAAAATTAAATTTAAATCAAATATTAAAATTAAATAATTGGAAATGTCCAAATTGTAAATTTTGTGAAAAATGTTTATCAAAAGAAAATAAAGAATCATTTTTATATTGTATGAATTGTAATAATTGTTATCATAGTGAATGTTTACCTTCTCCTTTTATTTCACAAAATAAAAAATTTAGATGTGAATTTTGTTTTAAATGTAAAATATGTTTCAATGATAAATATTTTAATGCACCTTTTCCAATTAAGAAAGAAAAAGATTATTCAATTTTTACTAGAAATTTTGAATATTGTTATGGATGTGGTTTAAAATTATTTTATCATTCACTTTGTAGTAAATGTGGTTTTAGTGATTTTAAAAATTATGATAAAAATATCTATTTTATTGAAAATAAAGATAATTTAGATGAAATTAATGAAAATGAAGAAAATAATATTTTAATGATTTATTGTAATATTTGTCAATCTTGGTATCATGCAAAATGTATTGGATTTGATTATCAAAATTTAAATAAATATTATGATAAATTTAAAGGAAAAGATTTTATTTGTTTAGATTGTTGTCTTTCTAACAAAAATAATCAAGATTATAATCAAATTGCTTTAATTACTTATTTAGAAGTTTTATCTACTTCTTTTAAATTAATGTGTTTAAGTAAAATATTAATGTTAATTTTAAAATCATATCAAAATGGATCTAATATAAAATTACATACAAAGTTAATTAAAATGTTTTTAAAAGAAAATTATGATAAATTATTAGAAAATAGATTTTTATGTATGTTAATTATATTTTTCAAAATTGATGTTTATTTACTTAGAGAAAAAAAACAAATCCAAAAACAAAAATTAAATCAAGTTAATAAACACAATAATAATAATAATAATAATATAAATAATAATATTAATAATAATAATAATAAAAATTCAAATTTCCCTAAAACAATTATAAAAATAGAAAATGAAAAAACTGATGAATCATTATTATATGATAGATATATAAATGATAATTATTTAGAGAATGAAATATTTAAAATAGATAAAGAAATAACAATGAATAATCTTCAAAAGAGTTCAAGAAATTATGTTTTATTTGAAAGATTTTTATATAAAATGTTACAAAAACAAAAATATGAAAAAAAGAAATATTCAAAAGAAAAAATTATTCCAATATTTGATATAAGAAATAATAATGTAATAACACATAATATAGTAAAAAATAAATTATTACAAGATGTAATTTTAAATAATATAAATCCCCAAACAATAAAATATATAGTTACAAAAATGACAATTAAACCAATTTTTGTCCCAAATACACATTTAAATAATGCAAATAATTTTAATAATAATTTACAATTATCATTAAATAATATAAATAATATAAATAATAAAAATCATTTAGTTACTTTTACTGATAAAAGAAGATTAAAAAAAAATTTCAGAAAATTTTTACAAAGTGATAAAATTTATTCTCAAACATATAATAAATTCCCAAAAAATATAGTAGATTTTTACAATTTTGATGTAAACGAATATTTCGACGAAAATCCAAATGATAATAATAAAATAATAAAAGAAATATATACAACATTACTTTCTCTTCAAAATAACAAAAAAAACAATTCAATAGACAACAAAGAAATAAACTACAAAAAAACAATATTTCACTTTTTAATAAAAATAATATATTCAAGTATCCAATTCGTAAGAAAAACCTTAATGAAATGGTTAATAACATCATTAACAAACAATCCAAATTTACTAATATCTCCTCAAGATGAATTATTTAATTTCACAGAAAACGAATCAACAAATAATAATTCAAATTTCAATGAAGAAGAAATAAAAAAACATTTAGATAAAATAGATCCATTAATCCCATCTCCAAATTCATTACAATTATGTATATTTTGTCATAGAAATGGAGGAAGATTAAAAAGTGGTAGATTATTAAATATTAAAAATGATCAATGGGCTCATGTTAATTGTTTATATTGGTCAAAGGGTGTTTTATCAAATAATAATAATGTTTTATATCATTCTACTACAATTATTAATAGAATTAATGCTTATAAATGTTTATTATGTAAAAAAAATGGAGCTTGTATTGTTTGTAATGCTTCAAAATGTGAAAGGAAATTTCATTTTATTTGTGCTTATGTTAAAGGATGGACTTTTATGAATGATAATAAAGTTTGTTGTAATCGATGTAATCATTCTCAGAAAGATGAAAGTGAAAGTATTATTGAAAAAAATAATAGACAGTTGTTTAGAGTTGATAGGAAAAGAGAAGATAAGTTTCAAATTGGGTTATATAATAAATTTGGGAATTGTACTGTTACTAAGTTTATTCAAGTTAATTCTAAAGATTTTTCTTTGGAAAATGTTGATTTGAATATTATTAAAGTTAATAATAATGATAATGTTGAAATGGTTAATATTAATGAAAATGGTTTTTATTATTCTAATAATATTTCTATTCAAAATTTTAAAGAATTAGAAAAAGAATATTTTAGAATGAATTTAAATAATTGTAATAATAAAAGTAATGTTGATGAATTTATATCTAAATTAAAGAATTTAAATAATACAATTCAAACTTATAAAGTTACTAATAATAATAATGAAATTATATCTTTAAATTTAAATTCTCAATTCCAAATAGATAAAGTAAACACATTAAAAAAAATGTTAAAATCCCTAAATGAAACTTACAATTTATCAAACATGACAGAAAACAAAGATATATTATCCTCATTTGACTTTCCATATAACATAACTGAAATTTTTTCAAAAAATGAACATAATTATTTAAAACAAATATTATCCCCATCATCATTTTATTTAATAAACAAATCTCAAAGTTCATCTCAAAATGAAAGTACATTTACAAGTATATTAAAAGAATATCCTCTTTTATATTCATTATCATCTGCAAGTGAAAACTCTAATATTTTTATAGGAAATCACTCACCAACAAGTAATTATAGTGGAAATCAAAATTTTGATACTTTAACTCAAAAATCCTTTAAATCAAAAGGGAAAAATATATCAAATAATAATAATAATAATAATAATAATGGTCTAATAAAAACAAAAATAGATCAATTTGTCCCTTTATTAAAACAAAATATGAGAAATGAAAATAATTGTTTTAAATTTGAAAATTATATAGAAAGTCATCAACAAATATTAACAGGTAAAAGAAAAATAAGTGAAGAAAATATAAATGAAAATGAAACAATTCAAAAAAGAAGAAAACAAAGAGAGCAAAATTCAATATCAAATCAAGTAAATAGCAATAATAATGAAATGTTATTATCAATGGCATATCGTTTTCATAAAAAGCATATTCCTAAAGTTTGTATAGGTCCAAGTAAAATACATAGAAATGGTTTATTTGCAAATGATGATATAAAACAAGGTGAAATAGTAATTGAATATGTTGGTGAAATAATATCAAATACAATTGCAGATTATAGAGAAAAAGAATATAATGAAAGAGGTTTTGGTGATTGTTATATGTTTAGAATTGATTCAGATAAAATTATTGATGCTACTAAATATGGTAATTTATCAAGATTTATTAATCATTGTTGTGAACCTAATTGTTATGCTCAAGCTAATGAAATTGAAGGAAAAAAACATATTTTATTATATGCTAAAAGATATATTAAAGCTGGAGAAGAAATTACTTATGATTATAATTTTGATAGTGAAAGTGAAAAAATTCAATGTAGATGTGGGGCTCCCAATTGTAGAGGAAGGTTGAATTAGGTTTGCTTTTTTTTATAGAGTTTTTTTATTTTATTTTTTTTTTTTTTTGTTTTTTTTTTTTTTTTTTTTTTTTTTTTTTTTTTTTTTTTTTTTTTTTTTATAGAGTTTTTTTTTTTTATTTTTTTTTATTTTTTTTTTTTTGATTTTTTTGTCTTTTTTTTTCTGTTTTTACTTTTTTATTTTTAATGAATTTTTTTTAAAAATTTTATGAATGATAAAGTACTTTTATTATTATATTATTTTTTTAATTATTCATTTTAACAATTATACGATACTTAA
>Ga0256407_10010713_pt1 | contig 12826 bp, 13 predicted proteins | sample RumenRJG_04DNA_FD_193489 | JGI IMG/M metagenome (GOLD analysis project Ga0256407, IMG submission 193489) | Bovine rumen microbial communities from Lethbridge, Alberta, Canada - RJG_04 | ecosystem: Host-associated > Mammals > Digestive system > Stomach > Rumen | place: Canada: Alberta... | reverse complement strand
ATCGTTGAAGAATTGCCTAAATATGATGCTTCGATTATCCCGCTGGCAGTGAGAATCAGGGGGGCAGTGCCTTCCAAGATATATGACATTCTTCCGAGTGGTATGCCTGTACTGTTCTGCGGAGGTGGAGAAGGTGCTGACATTGTGAAGAAGTTTGATGTTGGCTATGTCTCAGATCCTGGTGACTTCAAGACCCTTTATGACAACATTGCAAAACTGAATCAGTTATCAGAATCGGAGTATATAGAACTGTCAAAACGTTGTGTTAAGACCGCAAAGGAAGAGTTGAACTTTAATAAGCAGATTAAAAACTGTATAGAGTTCCTGTCGTCAGTCAACTAGTTTATGACCGAAACATTTCTTACTCTTGTCCGTCTGGGTATAGGCCACCGAGGAGGTGACCTTAAAGGTGATGTGGATTGGGAGGCATTGCAGGCACTAGCTGTTGAGCAAGGGCTTTCTGCCATAGTGATAGACGGGATTGAAAAACTTCCAGAATCGAAACGACCGCCTAAAACGTTACTCCTACAGTGGATAGGCAATACTCTTCAAAGCTATGAGTACCGCTATGAGTTATACCGTCAGGCTATAACAGAAATGGCAGCTTGGCATAATGCTCATAGCTTAAAGATGATGGTATTGAAGGGCTATGCTTGTAGCCTTGATTGGCCAAAACCGAATCACAGACCATGTGGGGATATTGATATTTGGCAGTTTGGAATGCAGAAGGAGGCTGATGCTATACTTGCTAAGGAAAAAGGTTTGAGAATTGATAATTCGCATCACCATCATTCCGTATTTCTATGGAGTGACTTCACAGTGGAGAACCACTATGACTTTATAAACATATACCATCATAAATCACATCAGAAGTTCGAGAAGCTATTTAAGGAGTTAGGGGAAGATGATACTCATTATGTAGAACTGAACGGAGAAAAGATTTATCTACCTTCTCCTAATCTACATGCGCTCTTCTTGCTGAAGCATACGATGCTTCATTTCGTCTCAGGTGAAATAAACCTCAGACAATTATTAGATTGGGCATTCTTTGTAGAAAAGCACACGAATGTGGTGGACTGGAATTGGTTGGAACCTGTTCTTGATGAGTATGGGATGATTCCATTATATCAATTATTTAATGCGATTTGTGTGGATGATTTAGGATTTAATCCTCAAATATTCCCAAGCGTTCAGTTCAACCCGAGTTTGAAAGATAGAGTGCTAAACGAAATTTTAGAACCGGACCAGGTACATAATGGGAACAAAGGGCTTGTGTTACGTATAGCAAGTACCTTTAGAAGATGGAAAGATAGTGCTTGGAAGCATGAACTCTGTTATAAAGAAAGCATGTGGTCAGCATTTTGGTTTGGTGTGTGGGGACATTTATTAAAAATGAAATCAATATGAATTCAGATTTGATTTCTCTCTTGAAAGAGTTTCTTGAAAACGAAGCCCGCACCTGCTCTCTGGAGAAATTAAGGTTCATGGTTCATGATTAATGGTTCTTGGACGAGCCAAGCGACAAAGTCGATTACATGGTTATGACTGATACGACAATGATTGATAGGCTTAAGCAGTTTGTTGAGAGCGAAATGCGCTCTTGCTCAATGGATATAGGAGGCATTACACCACTATACGTTTATAGGATGTGGGGAGGAGCAGTGGCTATCGAAGATATTGCCACTGCGATGGAAGAGGTAAGAAGGATGATGTAAAGTCTGATGTATGAAGTAGGAGGGCTGAACCGAGGTCGGAATTCTGAGGGCTGAAGGATGAACGAGGGCTGAAGGATGAGATGAAAGCGACGGGGATACTACAACGATAACTATGTTTGGAACGAGGAGTATAAAAGAGTGAATTTGTGCTTATAATACCAGAGAGTATATGGCAAGAGCTATTGCTAAGATTTATCATCAAACGAAATTGGGCAGTGGTTTTCCTCTGTTCTCCCCTGCCAAATCTAAGAGCTACTTGTTGAGTTGTGATAGTATTAGGGTTTCTGACGTGTGGTCTTTTCTCAACTATACAGTTAGAGTGAGCAAACACAAAACCACAGGCCATCCTTATACAACCGACCAGCAAAAATACCTATTGGATTTACTGGCTCAGGCGGAGTATTTTTATAAAACAGCTGAGGGGGCGCCTATTAAGTCGCAACCTCTATTGTACTACTATTCTTTTATGAACCTGGCTAAGATAGCTATCAATCTTAACAAGTTCGAAGGTAGTACCAAAAAATATGTACACGGCATAACAGAGAGCATTAATGCAGCATCTAAACTTTCAAATGTTGAAATTATGATGTGGCAATCAAAAGGGAGTAAGATTTCAATCAGTGAATATTTGCTGAAACTATTGGAAGATCCAACCCCAGCATATGCTCCTAGTGGCCCAGGAAATGCAGTTAGTGTGAAGGTGATGGATTTGTTAAGGGACTGTATTGGGGTAAACCGAACATATAGCGAAATGTGCAATGTGGCGGAACACTTTTATAAAGTAAGGACAGTTGAGTGTTATACTCAGCATAATAGACTTCATTATGTTGGCCAGGTCTATGATTGTGATGACCAAGCGATGAATGATTTGAATGCTCATGGATATAATGTGAGTAAAAGTGGAGATAAGTATTGTCTTAAAGCAGACTCTTATGTAAGGACAACTCCGTCACCTACGATAGCGGAATGGCATATGCTATCGAAGACCATGAGGAATCAAGGCTTGTGGAGTTACACGGATGGAGTCGGGTATAAATTGTATATATCGCCAATAGCAGCTAAGATGTCTTCGCCTGCAATTATCTATCATATCATGTTCTTCTTTGGCTCAATTACCAGGTATCATCCGGACTTGTTTGATTCCATCATGACAGCCAAGGAGTATTGGTTAGTTAGTGAGTTTTTGAAAACTCAACCACAGCAGTTTTTGTACTATATGGTCTCATATATCAATGGTGCGGAAGTGTTGTTTAGTAAACAAGTGTAGAAAGAGATAATATGGAAAGGCCGTGGATGAAACCAATTGATTTCTCTGTTGAACAGACGGGAGAAACAAAGGATAACTATGTGTTGCCATGTCGAGGGTTAAAGCTGATAGGTATACGCTTCTATCCATAGTAAGCATCCAATCCCTTTTTAGGCGTAGTCCCAATTAGTCATTACCTTTCTTGAGGTTTCAAGCGTCGAAGCAAATCGGTGCTATAGGACCTATTTTGTACAATCGGGCGAAGTTTTTTATATGGGCTATATGTACTATGCTGAATAGTTACATTACGATTTGATTATGAATATTTGTACTACATATGGAATTATCGCTGCTATACTGGTGGCGGCGGAGTTAGTTTATTTCCGCATTGCGGATAAGTGCAATATCATCGACAAACCGAACCAACGAAGTTCGCATACAAGGATCGTGCTTCGAGGTGGGGGTATTATTTTCACCATTGCCTTGTGGGTATGGGGCATCTGGTATGGATTTCAATATCCTTGGCTGCTGGCCGGTGTAACATTGGCGGCAGGGGTGTCATTTATCGATGATATTCATTCGCTGCCCGACTCGCTGCGTTTAGTGGCTCAGTTCGTGGCGATGTTCTTGGTGCTTATAGAAGTAATTGATAGTGCACGGCTCATCTTTGACAGCCAGTGGATAGAGTTGATAGTCTTTGGAGTCATCGCATTGATAGTTTGCGTGGGTGCTACGAACATCTATAACTTTATGGATGGTATCAACGGCATAACGGCGGGATACTCGCTCGCGGTGCTCTTGCCGTTGTTATTGGTGAACGGCCCTTCGGCAGTCTCAGGGACTGAAGGATTTGTGGAGCCTTCGTTAATCGTGGTAATAATCCTGTCTGTACTGGTGTTCAGCTTTTTTAACTTCCGACCGAAGAACAAGGCGAAGTGCTTTGCCGGGGATGTGGGGAGCATAGGCATCGCACTGATACTCCTTTTCTGTATCGGACGGCTGATAGTGATGACAGGGGATGTGACGTGGCTTATCTTCCTCCTGGTGTACGGAGTGGACGGCTGTTGCACAATCATGCATCGTATTATGCTGCACGAGAACCTTGGACAGGCGCATCGTAAACATGCTTTCCAACTGATGGCGAATGAACTGGGAATGGATCATGTGACCGTATCGTTGATATATATGGCACTGCAACTGGTGATTTCGTTAGGTTTTATCTACCTGTGTCCGTCGACGGTGCTGGCGCACTGGGTATATCTGCTCTGTACCGGAGTCGTGTTGGTCTTGGCGTATGTCGCATTTATGAGGAAGTACTATCATCTGCACGAAGAATACCTTCGCGGCCTGCGGCCTAACGAATAGTGAATAGTGAAAAGTGAAAAATGATATGGAAGTACAACTGATAAACGACAATCTATTGTCAGTATTACATTGGAAAGCGAAGGTGAATGAGCGCCTCAGGCAGAACTGTGACTTGAGGACGTCTCCCGAGGATACGTCGCAGCGGATGCTGAACGTGCTGGAACCTGGGACGCATGTAGCTATCCACCGACATCTGAAGACAAGCGAGTCTGTCATCTGCTTAGAGGGTTGTCTTGAATGGATATTTTATGAGGAATTGCCAGGAGTAGATACAGGCGGGCCTGTGCATGATGGAGAGACGGCTGTGGACGAAACGGCCTTCGCGGAGGTGGCGCGATTCCGAGTGTGTCCCCGAGAACGGCTTTACGGCATACAGGTGCCTAAAGGGGCGTGGCACTCGATAGAGGTGCATGAACCCGCCACCATCTTCGAGGCAAAGGATGGAGCATATCAACCTTAACGATAACCTTAACCTCAACATAGGTCACACAGATAGCACAGATGACTATTAAAGTGTATAGTGCTTTTTAAAGTGTATAGTTTAAAGTGTATAGTGTATAGTCAGTGGGATAGTGTATAGTTTAAAGTGTATAGTGCTTTTTAAAGTGTATAGTGTATAGTGTAAAGTCAGTTGGATAGTGTATAGGGGCAAGCCGAGCTCGCTATGCGTAAGCGTGGGCGGCACAGAGGGAATATGAGGAGCGCCTGGATGAGGCGGGGTAGTAGAGGAATTCACGGAACTATGGATTCATGGAGTTAGGGAACTATGGATTTAGGGAATTGGGGATCACTAACCGTTTGAGTGGTTACGACGGGATTACCAATCTAAGGTTCTGAATTGGAGAATCGGCATAAAAAGCAATAAAAATTTGCGTATTGTTTTTGCGATTCAGGGAAATTGTGTATTTTTGCAAAATAGAATTAATGTAAGTACGCAATGATAAAACGGATTACTATAAGGGATTTCTTCTCATTCAGTGGAATCAACACTATCGAATTCAATCCTGGTGTAAATCTGTTATTGGGTATCAATGGCAGTGGAAAAACCTCGTTGATTAATGCCTTGAGACTTTTGTATGAGGGTGTTTGCGGGGACGGTGTAGAAAAGCTTGTGCAGGAGCAATGGGGAGGCTTCGACCAGATAGTGAATGTGAATGGCGACAGGACAGCTCCATATAGCCAGATTACATACGAATTTGACCCGGTAATGGTGAACAGGATAAATCCAGCTGCAGGCTTTAAATCCACTATAAAATATAGCATTGCCATTCACCAGTCAGGAACCAGCTATTTGCTGAGCGAAAAGATTTGGACTGAACATCGCAAAAAAAAGGATTTAAATTTTAAATACCTGGATTTCAGCAATGGCAAAGGCGAAATTAGTATTAAGACGGAGGATGGCATCAGTTTTCAGAAGTATGAATCGAATGAGATATCAGGTCAGGAACTTGTACTGAAACAAATAAACGATCCTAACAGATATTTGCCCACATTCACTCTGCGCAAGGCAATTGAGACAATGGCTGTCTATAACAATTTTGAGATGGGCGAGAACAGTCGTCTGAGGAGGCCTGCGGATTTTTCAACGAGTGTGAGATTGAAAAAGAATGGCGAGAATCTGACGCAGATTTTAAACGAGCTGAAATTGAACCATTCGTTTGACTTTGAAAAATTGGAAGAGGCTTTTAGGAATGTCAGCCCATCGTACAGGGAAATAGTCATCAGCAACCTTTATGGGCAGTCGTATCTGTCGCTAAGGGAAAAGAACCTGAAAAAGACAATCGGTGCGTTGCATATCAGTGACGGTTCGCTTCGGTATCTGTTACTTGAGAGTATTTTTTTCAATCCCAATAGGGGTTGTCTTGTGGCTATAGACGAACCTGAAAGAGGCTTGCACCCGGACATGATTAAGTCTGTGGGTGATATGCTGAAACAGGCAGCACGCGATTGTCAGATTATCGTCGCGACCCATTCGCCTCATCTCCTGAACCAGTTTGAGCTGGAGGATGTGATTGTGTTTGAGAAGGATGAGGAGAACAAGACTGTCGTCAAGAAGGTGTCGGAAGCTGATTTTGAGGAATGGGAGGGAGCGTTCCTGCCCGGTCAGATGTGGCTGAGAGGATTGATTGGAGGCAAGCGATGGTAAACCTGAATATTATAGTTGAGGGCGGCACATTGGACCCGAATGTAAGTGATGACACGTTCAATAATGTTGAGGCCCTAAGAGAATCGCTGAACAAGCTGTTTTCACGTCTGCTGAAACGTGATGATATCAGTGTGAGAGTTGATATCGGAGCTGGCTTTCGTAATGCTGCCAGGATGTTTGTCAAGCAGGCTGCCAACCATTATCTTTACGTGGATTCTGATGACGTTGATACAGATAAGTGGTTTGTCAAGTTAGATAATCCTGACCCTGGTAAAGCTATTGTTATTCCTGCTGATGCTAAAGACAAGGTGTTTTTTATGATTCAGGAGATGGAAGCCTGGTTCTTGAAACAGCCGGAATGTCTGGACAGATGGGGGAATGCTCAAGGTTATATCCGTCAGAAGCAGGGAATTGAGATAGCAGCAGACAACCAGATTGCCGGCAAGAACATTGAGGAGCTTCCGAAGCCATCGAAGATAGTGGGAGTAATCGTGCAACGGTATTTTGAGAGGGTGCTGTCCAACGGTAAGTCACAAAAAGTGAAGTATGGTAAGTTGAAATCTGCTCCTGGTATTATAGATCAGTTGGACGAGCAGGCTCTGGTAGCCGTTGATAAGGAATTGCTGCGCTTTAAGGTGCTTTTCTAAGATTATATTGAATAAGGTTATCACAAAATATAAATTGCGTAAGCATCCAAGCCCTTTTTAGGTGTAGGCCTATCTTTAAGTGTAAAGTGTATAGTTTATAGTGTAAGGTCTGTTGGATAGTGTATAGTGGCAAGCAGAGGCATCATCTGTAAAGGACGGAAAGTTGTCTGATATGGAACGTGAGCAGTATCAAAACCAAATAAAGGATCTTCTTCAAGCCGTTGAGACTCTCTTGAAGTCCAATAATGCAATGGGTGAAAGAGTGGCTCAGTTGGAGAAGATAGTCAAGGACTATGACGACTTGAAGGCTGCGAGTAAGCGAATGGAGAGTCAAACTGGTTCGGACTATCCTGAGTGTGAGCAGGCTCGATAAAATCAAGGCTGAGAATGCGAAGCTGAAAGGCGAGCTTGCTATGCGTAAGCGTGGGCGGCATGAGACGAAGAGCGGGAAACCGACAGAGACTTTAGCGTCCACTTCTGTTTCTGACATGGAGTGATTATGAGCTCATAGCCCAGGAAGCATTAGGTTAAATTTTATTAAAAACAAAAAATCTCCAATTTCTTTGGGATACTAAGAACCCTAGCAACTGCTGGGGCTTTGACTCGTGTCCCAAAAGGGGTTGGATGCTTACTGTATTACGAGCCAATGAATGCCAAGGCCGCAGCAGGGCAGATTAAGAAGTTTGTGGATTCAGAAACATTAAAGGAAGAAATGAAGCAGAGAATGGATAAACGCCTGGAACTGTTTTGTGACTATGACAAACACTTTAATGATATAATGGCTTTTTGGGTAGATGTGGGAAAAAGACAAAAGAAATAAGTTTGAAGAAACAAGATTGTCTTGTTCTATAAAATAAATTCATCTATATTTTGTGGTGTGATTACATGGAACGGGACATCTGGGTAGGCCGTTGAAAAGGATGCTGGGCAACGGACGTGGGATTTGCTATTGCTCCATTTGAATTCGTAGGCAGAGAGTCTTCCATCCTCTTCTTCCAAATAGTCAATCTCCTTTTGCTGCTGAGTGCGCCAGAACCACGAATGAGCAAAGCTGCTTTGATACGATTGCCGCTTCATTCGCTCTGCTATACAAAAGTTCTCCCAAAGTGCTCCGGTATCGGTTCTGCTTTCTACCTGTGTGAGATTACCTATGACTGCATTGCGAATGCCGAGATCCCAGAAATAAATCTTCCGGCTGCTTTTCAACTCATTTCGAAGATTCCGACTAAAACTGCCAAGACGGAAAATGACATACGATTTTTCCAAAATATCGACATAACGCTCCACTGTCTTTGAATCCAAACCTACGAGTCCGCCAACCTCATTGTAACTTACCTGATTACCTATCTGAAATGCTAATGCTTGTAGCAATCGTGTAAGTTTGTCTGGCTTACCTATACCATCAAGCGAAAGAATGTCACGATACAGGTAGCTATCTGTCAGCTCTTTCAACACAACACGCTCATTGCCTTGACTGCTGACAACTTCTGGATAGTAACCATAGATAAGACGATGTGGCAGAAGACGTAATTCTTCAAGCAGATTACTGTGAGCCACCATCTCACCAAAAGTGAGTGGGAACATACGAAACTCCCGCTTGCGACCAGTTAATGGCTCATTTACTTTGTTTGCTAGTTCAAAAGAGCTACTTCCTGTGGCAATTACCTGTACTCCACTGACTTGGTCGGTAATCAGCTTCAAACGCAAACCAATATCGGGAATACGTTGCGCTTCATCTATGACAAGTATCTTTCCATTCCCAATGAGGGCGCGAATGCGGGTTGATGTCATTTGACTGAAAAGTTGTTGGATGTCGATATCGTCACCATTCATCCATACAACATCATCGCGTGAAGAGAGTAAGGTGGTAAGCAGTGTTGATTTCCCCACTTGACGGGCACCCATAATGATGATTGCCTTGTCGGTTTCCAAAAGGGCGTTTATATGACTCTCAAGAATACGTTTTACCATTGTTTTACCATATTTGATGTTGCAAAGGTAAGAAATATGTGTTAATATTCCAAATAAACTATAATATATTTGGAATCAAATCCAATGATATTAAAAGAATTTTGGATTTTGGAGTGGTTCCACGCGAATATATATGAGTAATTCAAGTTTCGAAAGTGTTGGAGCACTTTAAAGTGTATAGTGCTTTTTAAAGTGTATAGTGCTTTTTAAAGTGTATAGTTTATAGTTTAAAGTGTAAAGTGTATAGTCAGTGGCGCTCTCCGAGCGCAGTGTAAAGTTCTTGGACAAGCCAAGCAGCAAGCCGATTACTTCGACGAGCGAAGCGGCAAGCCGATGACTTTGCACTAAAGGCAAAGCGGCAGAGCCGAGCGAGGGATTAGGGAAGAGAGAATTTTCGGGTTTCCTTTTTCCGTATCGGGAAAAAGTTGTAATTTTGCAAAAAATATTGTAGAAATGTTTGGCGATGCTATACGGTTTATGAATGTGCCCCAGAAGGCTGTCGACTTGGATATCCTCCGAGCCTTCATTGATGATGAGAATCCTAAGCGTATCAACTTTGCCTCTCATCATTCCAATGCCTTGAGGAAATCCACAACTCCAGCTATAGTTGGCCGCATCGTATTGCCTTTCGACGACACCATTGAAAGTATTGCTCGGAATTGTATGGGGATGGATCGTTTTTTGTTCCCGTCCAGGTTTGGCAATTCATTCTATAGGCAGATACACAATGAAGCAGAATATAGTCAGATAGCCTCCTTTATCGAGCAGTTCCGAGATTTGGTATTTCTTCGCGACACACTTGATTTGTCGGTGGCTTTGTCTATGCATGAGACAGGACCAGGTGTGCGTACAATGTTAGGTGAACACGAATATCAGGTAAAGTACCGCTCGGACAGTGACGATGCAGCAGAACACCTGGCCGCATTGACAGCTGTAGTACAGCAGCGGCTGGCTGAACTTCCTTTTTTTAGGCTTTCCGATTATGTGTGCGCGATACCGAGCAGTAAGCCCTTTGTGCGTCAGATCATAGCCAGCCTTGTAGGTTTCACATTTACCGACATCTCTGCTCAAATCAGTTGGGACAACAAGGACGGAAGCCTGAAGAATATTGAGACAGCAGAGGAAAAACTTGATATGATACAGTCTTGGGGATTCCGAGTAACGGAAGGAATGGACTTGAAAAACAAGACCATACTGCTGCTTGACGATATGTACCAGTCTGGCGTGACCATGCAATATGTGGCCATGCGCCTTAAGGAGGCCGGTGCCAAACGTGTATTTGGCATGGCTATCGTAAAATCATTGGGTTATTAGTGTTATGTGCGAGATTAAGGAAGTCCAGGCCATCTATAGTTTCATGAAGGTGAAGGGCGTTGGCATTGCCCGCACCAACAAGGAACTGACGTCCTACAAGCAGCAGATTGGTGCTATGTGGGCGTTGGAGGATTGGCTGCTTTCAGTATTGACCACAGAACAGAAAGCAGAGTATTATGCACAGTATGTTACGGTGGATGGTTTGAAAATTAAGAGTAACAAAGTTCATTTCAATACCGTTCTCGACCCTACCTATCCTGCCGCTCTCAAAAATCTCCTTAGGCTCAACACTCCTCCAGTGCTTTCGATGGTAGGCAACACATCCCTTCTACAAAACAAGACCGTCGGTTTCAGTGGCTCCCGCAAGGTGTCGGAAAAGGGCATTGCCATCACCCGCGACTGTGTGGAGCAGTTGTCGGCGATACCTGGCGTGAGCATCGTCAGCGGTTATGCGCAAGGCGTAGATAAAGAGGCCCACTATGCGGCATTAGCCACTGGTGGCAGCACCATTATTGTGTTGCCCAATGGCATCAGTTCCTTCTATGTGCGTCAAGACTTGAAGGAAGTATGGGATTGGAATCGCGTGCTGGTCATCAGTGAATACCAGCCTGCGGATAAATGGTCTGTCAGTCGTGCCATGACGCGCAACAATACCATCATAGGGCTAAGCGACAGCATGGTGGTAGTGGAAGCAGGCCTGACCGGAGGCAGCATGGATGCCGGCCTTCGTACCCTTGAAGACAGCAAGCCACTGTTTGTCCCTATGTATGTCGACTATCCTGAGTCAGCCCTTGGCAACCGTGTCTTGTTGGAGAAAGGAGCCCAACGCATTGGACGCAACCGACAGAGTAATCGAGCCAATATTATGGCGCTGTTATAGCACAGATGACTATTAAAGTGTATAGTGTATAGTGTAAAGTTTATAGTCAGTAGTGAGTGTAGAGTAATAAGTCGATTACTTGAATAAGTAGACGAGAACACGAACGTTTCGCAAAGCGAGAGAAAAGAAAACTCGTTTGCTTTTCCGAGCCAAAGAAACGTCAACGAAGTTAATTGCACGAATTTACACGGATTATTTCTGGTTTATGGTTTATACTGTAAGCATCCAATCCCTTTTTAGGCGTAGTCCTAATTAGTCATTACCTTTGCGCCATGAATTCAAAAAAATGAGTTATGGCAATAAACAGTAGAGACATTGAGACGCTTTGGAATCGTTATTCCGAAGAAGGTGTACCTAAAGGTATCTCAGTAGCGCAGTTCTTTGAATCTAATGGTGTTCCTTACCGCACGTTTGAGAAATGGTATAAGAAGAAATTCTCCAGTACAGGCATTGTTGAGTGTGTTGTATCGGAATCCCCAGAAAAGGCGCTGCAGGCTCCGGATGGCGTGAAGACTGCCTCGGAGGCAGCCGAGAAGCGAAGGGAGGCATATGTATCGTACGTGAATATTGGTCTGAGCAATGGTGTGCGGATTGAACATCGCAGGCTGAGTTACGATGAGCTGGTATGTTTCATTAATAAGCTGCAGTCACTATGTTCAGCATAACAGGAGCAACCAAATTCAAGTTTATCCCCAACTACAGGGATATGCGTGGAGGGTATGACAAGCTTCACGGAGTAGTATGCTCCCTCGCCGGACATCAGGAGGAAGGTACCGCCTACGTGTTCACGTCCAGGAACCAGAAACTGGTGAAGATTATCCGGCATGAGCATAATGAGTGCCAGCTTTATATCCAGCGTTTCGACCATGGCATGAGTTTCGTAAGACTTGAGTTCACCGGTGACAAGCCGATGTATGTACTTGAGTGGAAGTACCTGGCAGCATTGCTGAGTTGTCCGGTCATCAGGAGGATAGACTCTACAGAAACAAAATGTGGGGTATGAGCGGGAGTGCTGCATTTCAAGATGTTAAAAATACATAATTTCGCGCTCCTGGCCAATGTTGATTTCTTATTCAAAATACTGAGGTCCAAGTTGTTGTATGTGTAATCCAGTCGTCTTTGAAGCCTCGTAAAGCCATCTCTGACGTCATGTCTTAGTGTGCCGTGTAGGGTTGTATTACAAGAGGTCTTGATGACCTTAAATGTGCTTAAATGATTGGTGTTTAGAATGTTAAATAGTGTTCATTCTGTTGCGGACGCCGTAAAAGTTGCGTACCTTTGCATCGCAAGAGTTCCATTTTATGGCAGATCAGCATATAGACATAGAGCGCATGGTAATGCAAGCCCATTACAAGATGCAGCTGGAAGCAGAGGCGTCATCTGTAAAGGGCGGAAAGTTGTCTGATATGGAACGTGAACAGTATCAAAACCAAATAAAGGATCTTCTTCAAGCCGTTGAGACTCTCTTGAAGTCCAATAAGGCGATGGGAGAGAAACTGGATAAGGCTACTGCTGCCTATGAGGACTTGAAGGCTGAGAATG
>Ga0256407_10010712_pt1 | contig 12826 bp, 14 predicted proteins | sample RumenRJG_04DNA_FD_193489 | JGI IMG/M metagenome (GOLD analysis project Ga0256407, IMG submission 193489) | Bovine rumen microbial communities from Lethbridge, Alberta, Canada - RJG_04 | ecosystem: Host-associated > Mammals > Digestive system > Stomach > Rumen | place: Canada: Alberta... | reverse complement strand
ATATGTAGGTGCAGGTCGGGGAAAGATTTCTCTGTATAAAGGTAAGGAATGTGTGGAGAAAAATATCCCTGAGACTGAAGCTGTAGAAAAGCTTCTCGAACTCATTCGTAAAGATCGGTCTTAACGAATAATCCCCGCCATCCAGCGGGGATTATATTACTTCGGCTGTAGATCTGCATACTCATGTACTACATCCTTGATGCACGGACAATCCTTCAGCGGGTTGAGGTCATGATGACCTATTATTATTGCGCGGGGGTAGCGCCTGTGCAAGTCCTCAAGCAATCGTCTCATGGATACCTTCTGAGCCTCTGTTCTCGTATCTTCGGGTTGACCTCTGATATTAAGCCCTCCCTCATAGCAGATGCCTATCGAGTGGGCATTGTGGTTCTTGCAGTGGGCACCTGTCAGCCATTCAGGACGGCCTGGCTCTATCTCTCCGTCACGACGGATCACGTAGTGGTAGCCGATACCGAGCTTCCAGCCCTGGCGGCGATGCCACGTATCTATCTGAGCAGCCGAGCTCTCCTGGTCAGGCCTCACTGCAGAACAGTGGATTATCAACATCGTTATGCTTCTCATAACTCTTCACTATTAACTATTCACTTTTCACTATCACACCCCTCCCATGCAGCTTGTTGCTCCGAGGGCTGTGAGAATAGCTGTTGCGATGCTCGCTACGATCTGTACGACCCACTTCAGGGTTTCTTTCTTAGTCATAATTTACCTCCTTCCTTCTTATTATTTCTTGGTTCTATGCTCTTCCCCGACAGATTACTCCATGTCGCCGTTGCCACCGGGCTCGCCGCCTGTGCCCTTACTAAACAGCCTGGTGCTTACTGCGCTTGATTCACCGTTCTTGATAGCGATAGCCTTCACGGTGGTTGTGTCGCTCAGAGTGAAGCCTCCCTCATACAGAGTGCTCTGTGCTGAAGGTGTAGAGCCGTCAGTGGTGTAGTAGATCTCTGCGTCCTCAGGACCACTCATCGTCACCTCAGTGCTCTCCGTGAATGGATTTGCTCCATAGATAGTCGGCTTCGCCAGAGTGCTCTGCTGCTCCTGCTGTGAGCCTGAACCACTCTGCTCTGAACCTGAGCCGCTGTTGCTGCCCTGCTCTGAACCTGAGTTCTGGCTGCCTGAACCTGACTGGCTTCCGGAGTTCTGAGATCCGTTATTCCCCGAATCCGTAGTTCCGTTCTCCTCCGGCTCCACGTTCATGGAGTTGTCGTGGGTCTCCTCGAAGGTCACGTCCTTCAGCAGTGTGATGGCATTGACATACTTCAGCTTGATGGTGCCGTCAGCCTTCTTCTCCTGACCGACCACCACTCGTACTGTCTCCGGCTGGAACAGCACTCGTCGTGTTGAGATGGTCGATGCCGTACAGTCCTCCTTCTTAGCAACACCGATGCTGCTGAAGCCCACCTTCATGATACCGATACCGTCGAGCTTGATCTTCTGGCCCAGTTCGAAGAAGTGCTTCATAGCCTCACCGAGTTCCTGAAGCACGGCCTTGATGTCGCTCTTCTTCACCGATGCCTGACGCTGGATGAAATCCGCCAGTTCCTCAGTGCCGATGAAGTGGTTGTCGTACACTGCCGTAGCGTAGTACTTTCCGTAGCTCTTCGGATTGTACTGGTTCTTGTTCTGTGTCTTAATAAACTTCTGACTCATGAATGTTTAAATAAAAAATAATAAATAAAAAATAAAAAATATTCTGGGCAGCCGAGATTTCGAGGAGGGGGGTAATCTGTCGGTCGTTCAGATAGTCTCTTCGTGCTATCCGGATAGTCTCTATGACGTGTTCAGATAGTCCCTATATAGTAGAAGGAATAGTCTGAATGAGTCGTCCGAGACGTCTGAACAAACCATGGAAGCCACCCCGCCGGTTCATCTTGCTTACCAGGAGCAAAGTTACAACATTTCAAGGAGCGCATGCGGCACTATTCCGGTTTCAGCGGGATAACCGCCGTTAAACGTCTATGCAGAGCGTTTCCACGATATAGGTCACCACCTTTGGCGGCAGTACCCGCATGCCTGGGCGCATGCCAAGTGCCTCCAAATGTTGCTGGTGAGGACTTAGCCATCTCATCAGCGTATCTACGCTCACACCGGCAGCCTGGGCCAGTTCGGATTTTGACATTGCTTTCATCTCTTTATATGTTAATCTGTTACTATGTCTTTAATTATTATGTCTCTTATGTCATTCTGTCTGAAAAAATCTTCTTATGTCTGAAATTCTATATTTCCTGATTAAATTCAGAATCCCTCCCGCGTACCGCACAGGTGTGCACAGTACGCGGGAGAGATTCTCAGAACAATTCGGAATTTGCGTCAGATCCGGATTCCTTTGCCATCTCTTGACTCTCTGAGCACACATCGGATGCCAGAAGGGATTTGTTTGTCTTGATCTCCTCCGGAGTGAATGCCACGACCCTGTATCCCCAAACGTTACGCGAGCGCACCCGTCTGAAACCGAGTGCTGTCATGGCCCTGCCCATCTTGTTGATGGTAATGTCACGGTAGAGATTGTATGATATGGTCTGGAATATCTCCGCAGAGCTGACGAACTCTCCCTTCTCCCTGTCATTCGGCACACGGTAGAACCTGCATATCTGCTCTTTCTCAAGATCTGGCACTTCAAACTGCTCGTTATGAACCTTCAGCTCATTATCGTCATCGTCGAACCAGTACTTGAATCCACTCTTGTAGAGATCGTATGCCTCGGCAAAGATGGCATCATGGTCTATCGTATGCTCATAAGGGTTTTCTATCCGCTCCACCTCGAACGGCAGCCACCGGCGCGTGCCTGACGGGTCGTCGATAAACTGCAGGTTGTTGCCCGTGCCGCAGAACGTGGCAACATGCTGTTCCCGCTCCGGGAAGTGGGCATACGGCTTGCGTTCTTCGGTATATCGGGTTGTAACAGCCCATTTCAGGCGGTTCATCTCCGCAGTCTTCAGCACATCGATCTCCTCGCAGCAAATCAGGGCATAGCGCGAAAGCTTCAGTACCTCGTCCTTGCCCATCCTGCCAATATTGGCATTGCTGTGGAAATAATTCCTCAGTGCCGGAGGCAATAGATGACTGAACCACTTCGTCTTATAAATACCCTGACGGCCTATGAGGACAAGGATGATCTCGTTGACCACATCCTCATCGATCCATCCTGCCACCATACCCACGAGCCACTTCCGCAGGTACATATAGAAGAGCGTCTGCTCGGCAGTACCGCCTTTGACGGTGACTGTCATTGCGAGTTCGAAGATTGCCGCACGTTCCTGATTGGGTGGCGGCAGTCGTTCGAGGTATTCTGTGAAGGGGTTGTACAGGGGAACGAAGTCAGAGCCGATGACGCCCCACAGGTCTCGTTCCCTCACATCCTTCCATTCTGACAGCAGTTGCACCAGGGAATTGAAGAACCGGTCGTTGACAAGATACCATCGTGTGGCCGACCTCCATTCGTCGAGCGGTGAGCTGCCCGATGGATAATACATCCTTTTGGCAGCATCGAACTCGTCTTGCATAGGCACACGAAACTCCGCTCTGCCTAAGATGACGTTATACCTCAGGAACACATTGTCACTGAGCATCTGCCGGATTTCCTTCTTCGTGGCATACGTCTCCCGCCAGTTCTTCTTGTGCTCCTTCTCGCTACCGTCCTCTGTAGCGGCTTTAGACTTCCGTTTCTTTTTAGGCTTCTCTTCACTCATAGATAAATATATGTTATTTTGTCTTTATAATTACACTGATCTTTCCTGCAAAGGTACGAAAAGAAAAAGTATCATAAGAAGGATTTATGTTTTAGAATAAAAGATGTACCATTTCCTGAGACCTAAATTCCTTATAAACAATGACTTGCGATTTTCTTTTTTTTAAAACTTGCGACAAATGATTTCGGTGAGAATCGGAAAAACATTCAAGATGCAAAGGGTTATCGGATCTTGTTATTTGTCACACGGCTAATTATTCGGTTGAGTGCGCGGTTAAAGTTGCGCTGCTCTGAAACCGGGATGCCGAATACTCTGTGCAGACATTGGAAGAACTCCCGTCGCTCAGGAGTCGGGTAGCCGTGACACATCTTCAGATAGCGCTTGCGACAGTGCTTCACGATGACTACAAGAACCTTAGACTTGGACTTGCAATCTTTTCCCAGTCCGATAAAATTGATCTCTGTGACTTTTGGGTACAACAGGCGAATCACACCCAGATTCTCCAAAAGTTGCATCATCTTATGGAAGTGGCGAAGTTTGGGTATCTCGATGAAGTCGTTCAACGAGATCGTTCTCTTCTCCTGAAGCAGCTCTGAGGCAATGCGACTCCAAAAATTCTTGCTGATGTACTGACTGTCACGTTCCTTCCGGTTTTGCTCTACCATCGAGATCAGGGGTTTTAAGTCACCTGTCTCGGCAATATCGGCAAGCGTCTTCCAGATCATCTCGCCTAACACACGGTTGAATGTAAACAAATCGGCGTACTCACCATTGGAGTACACTCGGAATTCTATCTCCTTTTCGGAGGCTTCTATTATTTTTTTCATACCTTATTCTATATTTTTTAGAAAATAAATATTGCATCCGAATATTTTTCCGATTATTAATTTGGTTTTTCGTTCGATTTACACTATCTTTGCACCCGACGATGCTTCGTGCACCGCCGACTTATTGGAATGAAATAGGCGCTATACGCCCTTTCCGGCTCTAAACCGTAGCAAAGTTAAGAGAGGCTGAGAATGGGAATGTAGCTCCACGCATAAAGTGTGGGCTGCAGTCTCCTCAGGTTTCTCGACATTGCTACGGTTTAGGACCCGAGTAGAAACCACGTCCACACTCTTTTTATGGGTCGTGGCAGAGGTGAAAGGAATTGAGTAATGAAAAAAGAAGAAGTTGAGTCATACGTTAGAAATATGCTGCGAGAGGAATTCACTCTCCCGCTGAAAGAGAATGCCGATTTGCGTTATTCTGATCCTGAACGATACGAGAAAATCTGTCGTAAAGGCATTGAATGGATGGCAACTGAGATTCAGAAAGACGAGGCTTTATATGCCTTATGCCTCACAGCCTCTCTTAACTTCAAAAGACTCATTGAAGAAGAGAAGCTGCGAGTGCATAAGCATTTAGAAAACAAAGTTGATTAACTACATTTTGTTTGATTCATCCCAAAGGACAGCTATGTTGTCCTTGATAGAATTCCATCCCACACGCCCCATCTCGGCACGCAGGCCGCAGTGCGGACAGAAGTTGTCGGCAAACTCGGTGCCGCAGTTACAGCAGTGCTGCACGCTGCCCTCATGGCGATTGACATAGTGCAGCTCCTCCTGCTGCCAGCGGCAGAAGCGGCGGTAGTATTGATTTAAGTGTTCTTTGTTCATAACGTCGAGAATCATCAATTGCTACAATAGCATTATTTTTGCATAAAGACTGGCAATCCCATCTACTCCCCACATCAATATATAATAGGTAGCCATATAGGCAAGCAACACATTGAGAATACTTCTCCACCACGGGAAGCCCGACAACTGCTTCATCGGAATGATGGGCAAGAGCAGTGTGCAATGAAAGAGTTCAGTGGGGAGTCTGAAGAAACCTATCACCATCTGATAAATGAGCATCATGTCATAGGTATATACTAATGCTACAACTAGTTCTGAGAATCGCAGGTCGGGGATGTTCGGGCTCTTCAAGAATAGGACGTACAGGGGAACCGAAAAAATAGACAGCAGCATCAGCCAAAAGATGGCTGGGTTATTATCCTGAAGTTCCATAAACTTGCCCACGAAGTGTTGATATTCCTCATCATATCGTTCGTCTTCAGTCAATACCTTCTTACTATGCTCCGCTGAAACGGAGTTCCGATTAACTTTGATAATAAGTTTTCCGAAATAATGAAATTTTTGATGAAAAAAGAGGTGAAACCATACAGTTCCACCTCTTATTATTGAGTCACAGAAGGGGACAGGCACGCACACCGTATCTCTGGCACGGTGTGACGCCTTTCCAATAGCCAGTATGTCATGTCGCTTCATCACGACAGCAAGGGCAAGATTCTCCACCTCCATATCAATGCCAACCGCATCGACATAGAGGGCAACACGAACAACGAATATATGATTGGCAAGGTCTGCGGCTACTCCGTGAAGAAGGAGAACTCCATGACAGGCCATCTGCATTTTTCAGTTTATGTTTGAATAAACTTTGGAGGATGTGCTAAAAGAGGCACATCCTCCTACTTGAATAAGTCCTTCAGCGTGACTACATTTTGGAATATGCGGCAATCTATCCAGCATCTTGGGATAACGCCGCATCTGCACCAAGCCAAGAGATGCCATGATGTCCGTCATGTTACACTTATACCAAGGGCCGATGATGTCGTATTCCCACATATCGACCTTTGTTTTGGCTAAAGCATCCTTGTTCTGTCCATGCTGTCATAATCTAAGCAATGTTTCGTTTCGATGGTGCAAAGATACACTTTTTTCCCGACATTCTTACGGTTTCTGTGGATTTTTTAATGCGGCGGAGCGTGAGAGGAAGAAAAGGAGGGTGGCCGTCCGCTCGCCGTGGCTTTCGGGGCCGCCCTCCTTGGGGGTATTTAGAACACATCATTCCTGATACTATGTGTTAAAATGCACAATAAGAATCGGTCATTCTGTGTTCCTGGGTCAAGTGCCTGTCCCTTGATTCACCTTACTGAACATATTGGTAAACGTGAAAAAGTCCATCCCGCTTTAGTCACTACATACGGATTGAAATACAACGAGTATAGTGGTTTCTTTCAACGTGTAGTAACGATGGATGATTTATTTGTATAGTATTGATGATTGTAGAAGTAAAAATACGTGAGTTAACTCAAAACATTAATCGAGTTAACTCAAACAACAAATCGAGTTAACTCAGCTGTTTTTACGCATAATCGTTTTTAAAACAGAAGTCAGTTTACTTATCTTCTTTTTCAAAAGGTCCAATTGTATTGAATTACCTTTTCTTTATACTATCATCATCCTTGTTACCGTAATGCGAGGCGGCATAGTTACCGTAATTTCCATAGTTGCCATAACCATAGCGACCATAACCGTATTTACCATAACCATAACGGCCATATTTGCCGTAACGACCGTAGCCATAATAGTAGCCGTACTTCCTCTTCGACATATCCACTCCGTTGAGAACCACGCAGGCATTAGGAAGTTTATTTTCTTGGGTCAGTGAATCGAGCAGTGCGACGTTTGACTTCGGCGAATAGTCAGCACGGCAGACGAAGCAGCAGACATTGGCATAGCGAGCCAGTTGCAGTGTATCGGTGACCAGTCCAACAGGAGCAGTATCGAGGATAATGTAGTCGTACGCCTCACCAAGCAGGTCGAATACGGTCTTCAGGCTCTTCCTGCTCAACAGTTCCGTAGGATTCGGAGGAACGGGACCCGACAACAGGAGGTCAAGATTGGGGTTCACTCCAGAACTGCATGTCTCTTTGCGCAGATCCTCTGCCGTGACATGCTCTGCCCTGAGCAGATTGGTGAGGCCCTGTTTTGAGTTTGACGTCCCGAACAGTCGTCCGAGAGCTGGTTTTCGGATGTCACATCCAACAAGGACAACCTTCATGCCGAGCAGTGCAAACGACACTGCGAGGTTGGCAGCGAGGAATGTTTTGCCTTCGCCGGAGATGCCCGAGGTGAAGAGGATGATTTTCTCGTTCTCTACCATCATAAACTGCAGATTGGTACGCAGCGAGCGGAACACCTCGTCCATCTGGGTATTCTTGTCAGCCTGTACTACAATGCCCGCAGCGGTCTTCGCCTTTTCGCTGGCCACAGGCACATCGGCCACGATAGGCACTTTGGTGAGTGAGGCAACATCATCGCGACCCTCTATGCGATAGCGCAGCAGTTGTTTGATAAACAAGATGATGAACGGGATAAGCAGACCTATAAAGAAGGCTATCATGAATACTTTGCCCTTTTTGGGACTGATCATTCCCTTGCTCAGTGGCATGGCAATGAGTTTTCCCTTGTCAGCAGTTGCTGCGAGGGAGATGCTGTTTTCCTCGCGTTTCTGTAGTAGTAGTAGGTAGAGTCCTGAGCGTACTTCCTGCTGGCGTCCAATCTGATTGAGCACCCGCTCCTGCTCCGGCGTGCTGCCGATTCGCCTTTGATACCTGGCATACTGACTCTGAATGGAACTATGGTGTAATTTTGCGGAATGGCGGGCCTGTGCGAGTGCCTGTTTGACGGAAGCCTCCAGGTCGTTAAGTGTAGCGGTAAGCGCCTGCACCTGGGGTGACTGATCGCTGGCACTACGTATCAGTCGGTTACGCTCCTGAATCGTTTTGTTGTAGTCCGCTATCAATTGTGTGGATGCCTTGTCGTCCATGCCGATATTAGCTGGTATCAGTTTATAGCGGTTATCAGGGTTGTCCACATATTGTTGCAGATAGTCAAGCAGCTGCAACTGCGTGTTGACATCAGCAAGACGGGCCGAGTATTCGGCCGAGAGTTGTAGTGACTGTGCAGCGTCAGCCTCTATTCTTGTGACTGCGTTGCGTCGCTTGTAGCTTTCTAAAGAACTCTCCGTCGTTCCCAGTTCTTTGTCAATCTTCTCTAAACGCTCGTTGATAAACTGCTCCGTCTTCAGCGCAATCTCGTTTTTGTCTATATTGGCCTGGTCGTTATAGCAATGCACCAGTTCGTTGAGGAAATCGACGCCCCGGCTGGGGTTCTCGTCATCGAATGTGATGTTCGCTATCGAGGTCTTTTTTGATGTCGGTTCCACGCTCAACCGTTTCATGTAGTCGAGCGCTACCACCATGGGCGGACGTATGGTGACAAGGAGCGCCTCTCCTTTTTCGAATGGGTTATTCTCACTTCTTTTATAATTTGGGTTGCTCATGAATGAGATAGTACCAAATTCCGTCTTGAGTGATATACCAAGCGAATCGATTGTCTCATCATGCTCTATAAAGAGTTTCCCATTTTTGAGCAACGAGATATTTGCTTGATAGCCATCTTCTTTCTTTGAAATAGCCATCTGAATGGAATAGATTCCCTCCAACATATAGTAATCCATCGAGTCGAGCGATACAGGGGAGATATCCACATTGAGAGGCTGGTTGGCATAGATCAGTTTCTTACTGATGCTTCCGTCTGTCCGATACTCTACATAGAGTTTCAGGCGTTTCACGGCATCATGTACCGTAATTGGCGACTGCAGAATCTCTATCTCGTTGTCGAAACCGTTGGAATTGTTCATGATGCCGAAGTCTTCCATGCTTGACAGCGCCTGTAAAGCGGATGAACCTACCTTTTTCTTGTCCTCATCCTTCACCAGCATTCTGGCCGACACCTGATAGGTGGGATAGGCATACCGCAGATAGATAAACGCACCGCACAGGCAGATGAAAACCGAGAATAGATACCAGTGCCAATTAAGCACCAGATGAGAAAACACTTTCTGGAAGTTTAAGCCTGAAGCTTTCTTTTCTTCGCCTAAAAGATCTTTCAGATCGTCGAGGTCTTCCAAATCAAAATTAACTTTGTCTGACATAATTTTATTATTTTATTTTATAATTGTTTACACGTTGAAGTCGATAAAGTCTTTCAAGGATTTGACGAGGCTTTCCGCTGCAATTGTATCCAATGACCTCCTATCGAGGCTACGGCAATTACTTTTTTCTTATTCATTTAATCTATTGGCAATACTGTAAATTGACCGAGTTTGTCTAAGAACGTTTGTGTGAAATGATTCATATATCCTCCGCTAGATGTCAAGGTTAGTTCTCCAACATAAACATGTCCGTTGACATCATACAAATCTACCCGCATCTGAGGATGTTCTTTGGAAAGAATTGATGCAATACGTAACATAGTGTCAAGTGATGCAGGTTTGGGCATAAGCTTCTGTTCTGGCACATAATGGGAGGAATAGCGAAGGTACTCTGGGTGAGCATTCCAATTGCGGTCATACACGCCAATCTCACAATAATACTTATTATGCCGGTTACTGTAACACACAATACATTCCGGTTTGCCATTGAAGCTCCATATCTTGTAATCTACAAGTGATTGTGATTTGTTGGGCTGTGTACTTCCGTCAAGCAGTTCTTCGGCAATAATACATGGTCTAATCTGTTTATAATGCTCTTCGCCGGTAAGTATGCCGTAGGGCATCTGAAGATTCTTTCTAAAATGCTGAAGAGTTTTTTTCTTATCCAATGTCTTCTTGTCTGCACACATCACCACATCGCCACTGCCGTTGTTGCATTTCATGACGAACTGTTGCGGGAGGCTGTCCCAATCTATTTCCTCCACGGTGTCCCACTTGCCTATGAGCGGAATGAGAATGTCTTCGAAGCCGCAATCCTTCACATAGTCTCTGACGCGATACTTGTCGGCCAGCAACGGCCACAGGCTCGTATCACCGTAGAATTTCAGCCAGTTGATTTTCTCATTGATGTCCTTCGGATGCTTAAAGTCAGGCCAGCGGTGCAGTTTATAGAAGAACTTCAGGCTAGCTACTCTAATTGGGGTCAAAACACCGATTTTGGCAAGTATTCCAACTAACATCAAAATAATTTGTTTCATCGTTGTTCTTTTAGTTTCACCGCCCTCTGTATGACCCAGCGATGGCTTTCGCATTGCAGGTTGTTCAGCCAGTGTTCTTTCTTAAGAAGTCCTCTGCCAAGCAATCCCTCTGCAAGTCCTTTTACAAATCCTATAGAAAAGGGATTATGTATCAATCCACCTCGTGAGAATTGGTTCATATAGTGTGGCAGCAGTTGCAATACAGACCTATTCACATAATCCATATAATCACCCTCCTTGCTTAACACCATGTTTATCCGGTTCAGATAAGCATTAAATTCGTCTGAAGTATTGTCGCTGATATATCGTGTTTTTGCATCGAAAACGATAGGGCGTATTGTCATTCGGATTTCTTTCTGCTTGTCAAGGTCCAGTATGCAGCAAAGGCTGTTATACCAATTTTGGGGGACTACCTTTTTCCCACGTCTGTCAAAGCAGAAATTTCCCAAGCTATAGCAAACAGGTTTGCCATGATAAAACTCCCATCCTTGTGGCACATGAGGATGACTCGCTATTACTGCGTCTGCACCCAGTTCTATCCATCTTTTGTATCTTTCTCTCCATTCTGGCAGTGGCTGCTCCAAAAACTCCACGCCACAATGGGCTATCACAATCAAAAAATCGCAACAATCCCCTCCATGTTGGATGGCTTTCTCAAAATCAGGTGCAAGGGCCCATGCTGTTCCCAGATTATCCTTGCTTGTTGCATCTGTCAGCGTGCCAAACTCGCAATGTGTGCAAGCAAGGAAACCAACCTTCAGCCCGTCTGCAGTTTCTACAATTTTCAATCTGTATGCCTTCTCCCATGTTCCACATCCTATCACGCTGGCTTTCTGAAATGCCATCATTGTGGCGTTCATTCCTTCTTTGCCAAAATCCATTGCATGATTGTTGGCCATGGATACCAAGTTGAATCCATATCTCTCAAGCCATTCTGGAGAATCGGCGCACTGTGAGATATTTGGCCCGCTTTTGCGTATTGGAATTCCGATGCATGTTATAGGTGCTTCAAAGTTTACGATGTTGACATCGCTTTTGTTAAGCAAATAAGTCAGATCGCCCGAAAGACTCAACCTGTCTGTTTTATTTGCTTTGAAATCACCCCATATTGTCACTCTTGCCATAAAAAAAAGTTCTATTCAATAAGTCCAATACTTTTCAGATACGCTTCCGTCATCACGTTGTCGGCCTGATATTTGGGTGCTTCAGCCCTTGCGTTCTTTCCCATCAGATTCATATCAATCTTTCCGGTCAGACAATCTTCCATCACTTGCCGTAGAGCTTCCACATGATGTACAGGGAATATCAAACCAGTCTTGCCATTGATGATACTATCTGCATTGTGCCCCCAGTCTGATGCCAGTACAGGAAGTCCGGCAATAAAAGCATCAATAAAAACGCCTGCAAAGCCTTCACCACGCCAGAATGAGGGAAACAGCATGGCATCGTATGTCGCCAACTGATCATACCCCTCTTTACTTTTCAAATTCAGTAGCCCGTAATAATTGACATTACTAAGAGACTCAACATGTTCTTCAAATACTGTTTTGTATCCAGCATCCACTTTTCCATAAAAATCAACGGTAAACTTATCGGAATAACCCTGCTCATTCAGTAGTTTTACGGCAGTCATGATATAGTTACACCCTTTATCTGCCATGATACGGCTGACAAAAACAAACCGTATCTTGCCATAGCTGTCGCGTACTTTATGGCAAGCCTCCAGGTCTGGGTAATACTGGTTAGGCTTGAAGTTGGACACCAATCTGGCATTGATAACTCCTGCGGTCTCTAACTCGGCTATCATACCCTTGCATTGCACAAGATTGAATTTCACATAATTGAGAACTTCTGCCTGGTATCTACCCTTCTGAACAAGCTTCCCGAGACCACCCCCCACAACCCAGTGTATGATGTCGCGGCGGACATGCAGAGCCTTAAACAGCTTGAGCATGCCATAGACATTCTTTGCCGAGGTCGATAGGATGATGGTGGCCTTTGGTTGAGTGATGAATGCCCATAGCGCCTGAAGGTAAATCCACGGATGGCGGTTCTTTTGATAGAAGTCCAATACTGTTACCATACAGTGCTTCCTCAGCTCAGCAATGATGTACTGGTTCTTGGTGGTCTCTCCATCCACAGGCGGTTTCCCTTGGTTCACCCAGCCAACAAATATCACATTCTTCATTTTGTCAGAACTAATTTATATGCTTCATAGTATTTCGCAGCACAAGCCTCCATGGAGAAATGCTG
>Ga0256407_10010711_pt1 | contig 12826 bp, 8 predicted proteins | sample RumenRJG_04DNA_FD_193489 | JGI IMG/M metagenome (GOLD analysis project Ga0256407, IMG submission 193489) | Bovine rumen microbial communities from Lethbridge, Alberta, Canada - RJG_04 | ecosystem: Host-associated > Mammals > Digestive system > Stomach > Rumen | place: Canada: Alberta | collected... | reverse complement strand
AAAAATAATAAATAAAATAGTATTTCAAAATAAATAAATTTCATTTTTTATTTAATTAATATTTTATCATAATTTTTTATTTTAATAAATAATATTATTTTGAATAATAAATTTTATTAATAATTTAATTTAAAAATAATTGATAAAAATCTATAAAGAAAAAATATGGGGATTGGGGATTGGGGATTGGGGATTGGGGATTGGGGATTGGGCCCAATCCCCAATCCCCAATCCCCAATCCCCAATTTTACTGATGACTCTAAATTATTTTATTCTATAATATTTTATTTTAATTAATATATTATTTAATTAATTTCTTTTATTTAATTATTTTATAATAAAAATATATGAAAATATTTAATATTATTTCTTTATTTAATATCAATATTATATTTATTTCAATTATAATTTAAATTATCTAATCTACTTATTAAAAAAATACAAAATTAATTTTAATTCAAAAAACAATATTACATATATAATTAAAATAATATAATGTTTTGACAAATAAAAAAAACCAAAAAAAATATGAAAAAACCATTACTTTTCTCCTTTAGAATTACTCATAGAATAAATCATAAATTCCTCCCCTCCTTTCAACTTTGTTTTCCTCATATTAAAAATATCTTCTTTCATCCCACTTTCAAATTTCTGTAACCAAGGATGTTCCAAAACTTCTTTAATCCCCATTCTTTTCTTAGGATCTTTTTCTAATAAATTATCAACAAACATTTTTCCTTCTTTAGAAATATTTTCCCAAACACTAGAAGGAAAAGGAGTAGGTTCATAAACAGTTTGTCTAGCAATTTCTTTTTCCGAATTTTCATCATCAAAAGGTAAAAATCCAGCAATTAATAAATAAGTAATTACACCAATAGTCCATAAATCAGCTTTGAAATTATATGGTTTTTCTAATATTACTTCAGGAGCTGCATATGAAAAAGTTCCAAAAGGTTCATGACAATATTCATTTGGTCCTATAATTTTACCTAAACCAAAGTCTAATAAACGAATATCAGAATCATCTGTTTCATTTGTCATTAAAATATTTTCTGGTTTTAAATCTCTATGTATTATTCCATATTGATGAAGATAATATATTGCTGTTGATAATTTATGTATAATTTCTGCTGCTTTTGATTCTTTTAATTTAAAACCTCTTTTTTCTATATATGAAAATAAATCTCCTCCTCCACAATATTCCATTATTATATATATGTATTTTTCATTTTCAAAAACATCATATAAACGAATTATATTTGGATGTTGTGCTATTTTTAATATTTCAACTTCAGTTTTAACTTGTTCTAAATCAAGTGCAGTAACTAATTTTTTATTTATTATTTTTATTGCTACTTTTCTTTTACTTTCTTTATGTATTCCTAATCTTACTAAACCAAATTTTCCTTTTCCTAATACATCTTTTATTTCATATATGTCACTTAAATTTGAATATCCTACTGCTTTTCTAATTGCAATTAGCCAATTTTTATATTCTTTTTCATCAATCACGTAATATTTTCTTTCTTTTGAAGGGAATATTATAATAAAAGAATAAAATTTTCTTCCTTCAAATAAAATAGGTTCATCTTCCTTTAAATATACACCTGATAAATTATGCATCCCTTTATGTTTTTTTTCTTCTTTTGTTTTATAATAATATAAATCTTTATAAATTAATTTAAAATAAATTTGTTTTATTCTATCATCTTGTTTTTTATAAATATAACCTTCCATACCTATATTTTCTTTTTCTTCACTATCATTTGATTGATATGAATCATTTAAACTTGATCCTTGGCTTTCTTTATTATTATCCTTTTCATATATTCTTGCATAAGATAATCCAATATTTTCATCAACATTATATTTATTTTCATCAATTTCTTCAAAATGTTTATTTATTTGTTTATGATGTTTTCTACTTAATTTACTTTTGGTTATATTTTCATTATTAATTTTTTTAACTTTTTTTTCTGGAATGCTTAATTGTATAACTTTTGATTCTTCATTTTTAATATCTGATTTATTTTTTGAATATAAATCTAAAAGATTTTTTGAATTTGAAAATTCATTTCCTAATTTGCTTCCTTTTTTAACATTTGAATCTACTTCTAAACGAGATTGAAATCTTGGTGACTTTGAAATTATTGCGGATGATTGAAATTTTGAATTTAAATTAGGAGAAACTATTAAATTATTTATATTTATTGTATTTGATGATTTATTTTTATTTGAAATATTTGGACTTTTTTTTATATTTTCTAAATTTTTAACAGTTTCTTTACTAAAAGGTCTTTTTTCTAATAAAAAAATTAAAATATATAAAAATAAATCAGAAGTAACATTTTTAACAATATTTTTAAATTTTTGTTCATCTATTGTAGAATTATCTTTAAAAATTACATCTAATTTTTCATGTAATTCACTTTGAGATTCATATCTATCATTAAAATTTTCTTTTTCAAATTTAAGTGAATTTGTCTTTTTAAATTTTTTAATATTTAAAGGAACATAAGATAGAACTATTCTAATATCTTCTTTAGAAACTTTACCGTCTTTATCAAAATCATAAAATTTAAAAATAAACTGAATCAACTTATCCAAATTTCCAGAAAATAAATTTACCATTCCTTCAATGAAATCATTACAAGATAAATAATTAGTTTTATTTGAATTTAAGACTGAAAATAATCTTTCTGAAATTATGCCAGGTAATTCATAATATTTTGAAAACATTATTTTATTTAATCCTTTATCTTTATCTTCTTCTCTTCCTGATAAGTCTTTCCATACTTGACGAAGATAAGATTGAAATCCTGGAATATTTTCTATTATATAATCTCCTATTATTTCAGTTAAATCAATTTTATCAATTGATTTTTCCATTTTTTAGTTATAATTATTTTGTATTATTGGTTTTTATTTTTGTATAAAAATGTAAAAAATGTTATTTTTTTAAAATCTTTTATTTTTTTAATATATATATTATAATATAAATTAAATTAAATGAAATTTGAAGAAGAATTAGATGAACAAATGATTTCTGAATGGAAAGAATTTTATATAAATTATCATTTATTATATCAAATTTTAGAACCTTTGAATCAAATTTATAAAAGTGATGTTCATTCTGAGCAAGCTTCTATTGATAATATAAAATATAAATATGATGAAAAATCAGAAGTGACTGAACAATTATTAGGAATTAAAGATGAAGAAATGGAAAAAAAAAATAGAACTTATAATTTTAATTTATTTATTAATATCAAAAAAAAATTTTTTCAACAATTAAAAATTGAAATTGAAAAAGTTGAATTTTTTTCTATTGAAATTTTTACTAATAGACATGAAAGAAGATATAATCAAATTATAGAACAATTAGATTATATAAAAAAAAATGTGGAATTTAAAATATTTAATGATAATTTAGAAACTTGTTTTAAATGTTTATATAGAGATATTTCAACTTTTTTAAAATTTATTGAATTAAACAATAAAATAAAAACTCATATAATATCAAAATATATGAAATATTCATCTTCATTTGAAAGTTTTCAAGATTATAAACATATTTTAAAATACACAAATGAAATTTTATCAAAAATAGAAACCCAAAATAAAAATTTAAGAAATGAAGCAGAGAACAAATTTTCATATTATTTCCATAATAAATATAATATGCATCCAATTAAAATCTTAAAAAATTTTTTACAAAATCAAATATTTACACAAATTCAATCATTTTTATTAGGAATAAGTATTGGATTATTAATATTATTATTTTTAACTTGTATTGTTTTAGGTAGAAATGCCAATTTAGATATTGATGAAGATCCAGAATTTAAAACTTTATTTCCAATGTTTCGTACTTTTGGAATTTTATGTTTATATTTATGGACTTTAGGCTTAAATGTTTGGGCTTGGAATTATGCAAATATTAATTATAGAGCTTTGTTTAATTTTGATAATCATTATTCTACAGTTATGCAAATTTGTTCAAGAAGTGCAATTTTTAGTTTAATTTTATTTTTAGGTATTTTAATTTATATTTTAATAAGAAGTCAAATCCCAATGTTTATGTTTATTAATAATTACATTTCAATAACAATGATACCTTTATTATGTTGGTCATCAATGTTAATATATTTTTTTTGTCCTTTTAAAATATTTAATTATCAAGGTCGAGTTTATACAATGAAATTATTTATGGAATGTATAGCATCAATTTTTATCCCAATAGAATTTCGTCACATATGGTTTATGGATCAATTAACATCATTAATAGGACCAATGAGAGATATGGAATATACTCTTTGTTATTATTCATATTATAATAGTCCTATTTCTGTAAGAGAATCATTTTGTAATAATACAAGAACAATATATTTAATTATAGGAATTTTTCCAAATTTAATTCGTTGTTTACAAGTAGGAAGACAAATAATTGATAATAATAAAGTTTATCCTTATATTTTTAATATTGGAAAATATACTTTCAATATTATTGTAGCTACATTTTCATTTTTAACTAACTTTAGTTCTATTTGGTTTATTCCTTGGTGTATTTCTGCCTTTATTTCTGGATGTTATTCTAGTTTCTGGGATATTGTTATGGATTGGGGTTTTTATCATTGTGATAATAAATATTTTCCTTTAAGAGAACAATTGGCTTATAAAAATAAATTTTTTTATCATTTTACTATTGTTATTAATATTATTTTAAGATTTTTATGGGTCCTTTCAGTTTCTCCTGAAATTATGTATCAAATGATTAGACCAGAATTTTTTGCTTTGATTATTTTCACTTTAGAAATGTTTAGAAGAGGATTATGGAATTTTATTAGAGTTGAATATGAAAATTTAAATTTGATTAATCAATATCAAATATCATTTTTCGAAGAATTACCCTTTATTAAAGAATTAAATGGTATGTTTACTATTAATGAACATAAACTTGTTAATCTTTTAAACTTTGAAAAACATGATAAAATTAAAATGCAATTAAGAGAAATTTTCCAAAGTTCTGAAATTAGTAATTATGGAGTCAATAGTTATTATTTTGATAAAGATAAAAGAATTGATGAAGAAATTGCTCAAAGATTAAATAAACATTTAAGAGAATATAAAAAGAAAACATTAAAAAATAATGAATAAAAATATTTTATTTTTTTAAATTTTATTTAATAAATAATTAAAAATTAAAAATTAAACCACTTTGATTTAAAAATTGTTGTTGTTGTTCTGGAATAAATTCTGGTTTTCTTCCTAATTTTTTTAAGCAAATTAATTTTTTTGTAGTAATTATATTAATTTTCTCTAAAATATCTTGTGAATTTTGTAAATTACTTAATTCATTTATAATATTTGTATATTTATGTTTTGCCTCTCTATAATATCCTAAATTATAAAATGCCGATGCTACTATTTCTAATATTATAATATATTCAATAGGTTTTTTTGTTAATGAAGTTGAAATAAAAATTCTTAATAAGAGATTTTGCATTATGTTATATTCATTTAAAATTTTTATACTTTTTTCATATTTTGACCCTTTAATTTCATTAATTTTCCATAAAAAAAATTTTGTTATAATTCTATTTATTAATGGTATTTTTAAACAATGTTGACATTTTTTAGACAAATAATTTTTTTCAAAATATTTAAATAATGCATTATAAATATATATTTTTTTTTCTTCAGGATTTTTTTCAAAATTTCCTGCAATAATACAATTAAATAAAAAAGTAAAAATAAAAATATAATTATCAAAAGGAAAAAAAAACTCTTCAAGTTCTCTAAAACATCTATCAATAATTTTATCAGAAATAACAGAATTATTTTGAATTAAATCATTTAATAAAATTGGATCTAATCTTTTTTCTTCATAAATATAATTAATATTTAATTTTTTATGATTATTTTTAAAATTATCAAAATAAGATTTAAAAATTTGATAAGATTGAGTTTTGTATTTTTTCTTAATTTGTTTTTGAATAATTTCTTCACTTTTTGTTAATATTTTATTATTAGTAAATTCATCATCATATTGATCATAATATTTTTTTAGAGACAAATACCTTAAAGAAGCACCTAAATAAATAGAAGGATAAACAATATCTTCATCATTTGTTACTTGATCAGATAAATTGAAAGTTAATTCATCCATTTTTCCTTCAAATATTCTAAAATCAAATAATTGAAGATATATTAAATTTTTTTTTTCATTTTGTGAAAAATAAGTAAAAAATTTATCTTTAAAATTTTCATAAAAACTTGAAGTTATTCTCATTAAAATATATTTTGAATATGTATCATTATTACCTTTATACAATTTAAAAAATCTATCTAAACGAAGATATAAATTTGATGTTCTATTTTCCATTGGTTCTGAATTTTTTATATAATGAAGAGAATAAATTGATAAGAGTAAATCATAATAATGAAAAAATTTAGATAAAAAAGTTGAAGTCTTTATTAATTCAAAGGTCTTTGTAAAACATTTATTACATTTTTTTAAAATTTGTTCATTCATTTTTATATGTGTTAAAAAATACTCAATAGTGTTTATTACTTTACAAAATAAACCAATTTTTATTTTTTCTATTAAAATTGTTTTAGGAAGTTTTAAACTCCATTTATTTCTATATAATGGATAATCTATATTATAAAAAAATTTATCTAATAATTCTTTACAATTTTCACTTTTTAATGAATCATTATTTAATAATAAAATATTATCAATTTTAAAATATTTTTCAAAATCAAAAATTCTATTTTCTTCATTTTTATTAAATCCTTCAAAAAATTTTTGAACTTGAATATGATTAAAATCTAAATTTTCAATTGGAGACATTTCATTAAAATGAAAAGATAAAAAGCAAATAATCATTGAATACGAATAATCATCTTTTACTAAATATTTATTTTAATAATTATTTTACCTTCTTCCATATTAAATTTAATACTTTTTTCTTTTATTTCATTTCAAATCAAAATAAAAATTTTAAATGGATGATATTAAATTAAGTGATGTAAGTAATGAAGAAAATGAATATGATGAAAATAAAGTAAATACAAATCCAAATAATGCATCATTTACAGTTGAAACATTATTAAATTCAAGAGAAGATTATGATAAATGTATAGAAAAATATGATCAAGAAACTTTAAAAAGATTTTGTTTTTTATATGTTGATAATAATATTGAAAAATTAACAAACAAAATTTCTCCTTATATAAAAAAGAAAGTAACATGGGGAACTTTATATGAAAAAGTATTTAGAAAGATATTTTTTCCTTTTTCATTTAAAAATGGAGGACAATATGTTACACTTGAAGAAATTTATGATAGAATTAATTTAATTATTCATGGGGAAATTAATAACAAATATAGAAGTGGTTATATTAATAAAGAAGAAAAAAATTCAATTCCTTCAATTATTAATTATTTTTCATATAATAATTTACAAATGAAGAAAAATGAAAAAAAAAATGATAATGATGAAAAAATTGATTATATGAAAAATTTATTTTCAAAAAAAAAAAAAAAAATGAAAAATTTTAGAAAAATTCATATTCAAAACAAACAAATTATGAACAATACAAATGAAAAAAATGATAAAACTGAAAATCAAAATAATACTTTAATTAAGATAAACAATAAAAAAAGTAGTGATGATTTAATAAAAATTGAAAATAAAATTAAAAAACCAAATATAAATTATAAAAGATTATCATCATTTAATTTGGATCATTTACAAAGAGTATATGATAATTTAAATAGACTTGATAATAAAAAAACTAATTCTCCAATTCATGAAATAAGAAAAAAACTGATTTTTAAAGAAAAAAAATTAAATAAATCACAAAATTCAAATTCAATTATTAATAATGAAAATTTAAACAATTCAAAAAATATTCAAAATTCATTTTCAAAAAATGAAGATATTAATATTAGTAATTCAAATAAAAAAAATGAAGAAATAATTTATAATAATAATTATAATCAAAAACAAATGATTGTCACAGAAAGAACAAATAAAACTTTAGACTCAATTATCAATAAGAAAAAATATTTAATTTCTAAAGAAGATGAAAAGGAAATAAGAAATATTCCAAAAAGGGAAATAATAAAAAAAAATATTTATAAAAAAGTAGAAAAATTAGCATATAAAGATGAACTAGAATATTTTAATAGAGCTAATATAAAGGCTTCTTTAAAAGATAAAATATTTTGTTCAATTACTCCAATGATTAATTTTATTGGAGAAAATAATATTCCTGATAGAGATACAGATTTAAAAAAAAGAGGAGATAATTTATTAATTTTTAAACAAATGGCAGATGATATAATGAATATTATTCATAATTGAAATTTTATTTTTATAGATAATTATAATACTAATATTTTTTTTCATTTTTTTAAATTTTAAATATTTTTTACATTCAAAAAAAATATGAGAGATTCATTTAAATTTAAAAATTCTCATTTAGATAAAATTAATAATATTTCTAATGATATGCTTATTTATACAAGATTTTTAAAAAGTAATAGTACTATAAATATAAATAAAAATAATACTAAAAGAGAATTAATAAAAAAATGTAATTCAAATTTAATCAGTCCTGGATTTAAAGAAAATTATTTTAGTATGATACAAGGAGTCTTGGATAATAATAATATTGATTTAATATCATCATATAAAGACAAAAAAAAAATATTAGACCAATTCTTTTTAAATAATATAAATAAAGATGAAAGATTTAATAAAAAAAAAGCCAAAATTTTATCAATGATGGATGAAAGAAAACCAAAAAGAAAAAACTATTTAAGATTTAATTCTCAAAAAGATATATTCAAAAGTGATAAAATTAGTTTTATTTTAAATCAAAATACTTTTTTAAATAAATTTGAAAATGTAAAACATAAATTGAATAAAAATTTATCTAATTTATCACAAAAAAATGTATTATCAATTTCACAAAGTTTATCTTCAACTAAAACAATAAATAATTATAAAAATTCAAATAACAGAAATATTTATTCATCAATTTTTAAAGATTCTTTTTTAAAAAATACAAATGAATCAAATTTTAAATTAGAAAGTAATAAAAAGATTAATTCAGATGTATTGGAATGGAAAAAAAAATTGAATTTATGTAAATTTTAAAATAGACTATTTTATTCACAAATTAATATTTAATATTTAAATAATATTTGATTATAATTTTTATTTATGTTTTAATTTAATAAATAAAAATGAATCCAAAGAAATATTTTCAAAATGAATCACTTTATAATTTTCTTTATAAAAATCAATCAAATTTTTTTTCAAATAATTTCAATTTTATAATTAATTTGATTAATTACATTTTATTTCTTTATATAATATTTTCTTTTATTATTTATATTTTCTTTCATTTTTTTGCTTTAAACATAGAAGTTTTTGGATATAATGAATCCACTTTTCTTTTAGCAGACTCAATATTACTTAAAAATAATTTTAATAATATTATTTTGGCATGTATTATAATTTTAGGAATGTTTACTATAAAAAAACAAAATTATTATTATTTTTCAATTTATTTTATTACTTATTCTTTATTTATCTTTTCATTTATTTGTAAAATTAATTTTACATTAATTCCTCTTAAATCGTATACTTATATTGTTTTTAATTCTCTTTTAATTTTTGGATTTTTTATCATTTCAATTTATATAATTTTATTTTATTTTAAAATATTTGGTTTTATGAAATATAATTTAAATGATATTCAATTTGATAAAATTATCCATGAAATAAAATTAAAAAGTGATTTAGCAAAAATAAGTTATAATGCTTTTATGATTAAATGGGGTATACATAAAATTTCTAAAAAATTATTATATAATAAAAAGGATTATTATTTCATGAATATGGATAAAGATAATGATAATTTAAAAATTAAAAAAGAATTTGTTGGGGAATTTGATAATGAAATTAAAAGTAATTCTGATAATGGAACTTATGCCTCTACTATTGATAATAATTATATTAATTTAGATAGTGAAACTCAACCTTTAAAAAATTAAATAAATTTATAAAAATTTAAAATAAAAATTTTATATTTTTTCATCTTTTAAAAATTATAATTATTTATATATGAGTTCATTAATTATTTTTCATTTTTAATTTTTATTTATTTAAAATTTATACATATTAAATAAATATATTTATTAATGATTTAATGAATAATATTCCTTAAAAAAAATAAATATTAAAATGAACATCATCTATATCATAAAATTATAATATATCATTTATTAAGGATTCTTATTAAAAATAAAGAAAAATTCTAAATTAAATATCATTTTTGATAAAAAATGTTATATCTATATAAAAACTCATAATTTAAAAAAATGTAAAATTCAGCCACAATAAATGCTTTAAATCCATTGATTAAAAATGATGGATTAAAAATTTTAACATGAATTTATTAATTATTATTTTAAAAATTATTAATCTTTAATAAATATAAGAGTTTTAATAAAAACATATGGAAAAATTGTGAGTTTATCACAAATTATATAATGTTATAACTTTTTAAAATCATCACATAAATTAAAAATAAACATATAAATCATTTATACAATATAAAAATAGAAAAAAACTTTAAAGAAAGTTGAAAATTATAAAATGGAATAAATAAAGAGAAAATTAAAAGAAATTAACCAGAAAAAAATGTTGGATTCTAAAATATCATATCTTCAAAATTATAATAAATATAATTCACAAGATATAATTTTAAATTACAAATATCAAATAAAATTGCTATCTTTTTATCTAATGACAACATTTAAATCAATAGAAAGTGCTTTAGATAAAAGTGAAGAATTATTAAATGAAATACCAAAAAATAAAATAAATAATAATAATAAAGAAAATTCAATTACAACAGCAATTTCAGAAAGTGCAAGTTTTGAAGAAAAAATAGAAGATTTTATTGAAAGTTTTAAAGGAATTTATACAAATGGAAATGTAGGAAAATATTATTGGAAAATTAGAGTTATGAAAATATTAAAATATAAATTTAAACAAATTATTAGGCAAGGTAAAACTCCTATTATGACAAAATATTTTGGAAGATCTAAAGTTGCTTCTCAAAAACCAAGATTTCATGGTAGGTTTATTAAAAAAAATAAAATTTAAAATATATGGAAACAATTATTTTTGTAAATAAATTTATGAATTAAATTGTTAAATTTTGGAATATGAATGTAAAAAAATTTAGAACAATTATTATATTAATATTTGCCTAATATAAATCTAAAATGGTTATTTTTGATTATATATTATTATTTAGCTCCTTTATTTCACATTGACTATGTGAAAATATATAGAATTGAACTAATATATATATTTTATTAAAATAGAAATATCTTTCATTTTTAAATTAGTAAATTAAAGTTATCTTGATTGATAATTTCTTTGATAATCTTAATTTTTTTATAATATTTACTATTATGAATTTTATTTGAATTCACTAAATTTTCCTAAATTATATTTTTAAATATAAAAAGGCTTTAAACAGTAAAATCATTTATTGAATTATAAAAATCTAAATTTAAGTAATTAATGAATAATTAATAATTCAAAAAAAAATAATAAATCAATATGAAATACACTTATATGCTTAAACCACTTAGAATGATGGAAATGCCTAATCTTTCTTATAGTTTAAAAAGAATGGGTACAGATACAAATAATTATATAAATCAATTAAATAATGCAAATGATATAGATAACCTTCAAGCAAGATATAATAAATATTTAGAGAATGAGTATAAAAAAGCTGAAGAAGAAAGAAAATTAATTCAAAAAAAAAAATCTCAATCTAATTTTCAATATTCTCGTTCTTTAAAATATCAGATTCCATTGAGATTAAATAAAAATAATGAAGGAAATTGTTTTAATTTAAAGAAAAAGAAAATTTTCCCTAATATTTCAACAAATAATAATAATGAAAAAAATATTAATAAAGAAGAAAAAAATGATAATATATTTACAAATATTTTAAAACTTACAGAAGATAATTCAAGAAATGAAAGAAATAAATTAAAAAAATTTCGAAAAAGTAAAGATTTATATTCAACAATAAAAGAAGAAAATGAGGAAAATAAAAAATTATTTTTAAAAACAGTAAGATATAAAAATAATATAAGTGAATTGTGTGATAAAATAAATAATACATGTACAGATTTTAATACAACACTAAATGGAAGACCAAAATTTAGATTTGTAAGTCAAAAAGAAATTCAAGATTCAGTTACAAAAAAAGATTTAGACGTAAATTCAATGAGAAAACCAAAAGTAAATGCATTTCAAAATATGCAATTATTTAGAGAAGTTAATACTTTATCTGCTTTAAGTTATGGATTAGCTTATAATGGAAATAATGTTATTAAGGAATATTTAAATAAAAGAAATAAGAAAGATAATAATTATTTTACAAATAGTAAATCTTTAAATTATGAAGAAGTTAATAAGAAAAGGAAAGAAATGTTTAAAAAAGCTAAAGAAATTGTTAGGATAAGTCAATATTGTAAAGATCAATGTATTAAAAATATTGATAAGTATAATAAAGAAGTTGAAAATGAAAGAATGATAAATAATTAAAAAAATAAATTATTACTGTAAAATAGATATTAATAATTTTTTCATTTCTTTATTTTATTAATGGAAAAATATTTTTCAAATAGATAATTGAAATAAAATTTTATTATTATTTTTGTTTTTTTTTGTTTCATTTTTTTTTTTTTTTTTTTTTTTTGTTCATTTAATTT
>Ga0256407_10010706_pt1 | contig 12830 bp, 18 predicted proteins | sample RumenRJG_04DNA_FD_193489 | JGI IMG/M metagenome (GOLD analysis project Ga0256407, IMG submission 193489) | Bovine rumen microbial communities from Lethbridge, Alberta, Canada - RJG_04 | ecosystem: Host-associated > Mammals > Digestive system > Stomach > Rumen | place: Canada: Alberta... | reverse complement strand
CCTTGGATTTTCAATAGGGATGATTGGAAAATCAAGAAGTGAAGGACGTGACCTTTCCAAAAAGGCCGTCCAGAGAATCCTTGCCATCTACAACGACATCGATGAGACGTGGTTCAAAACAGGTGAGGGTGAAATGATTTGCGAGCCTCGCAATACAAGGCAAGGATTGTTTGGTAAGGAAAGTGCTCAAACGGAAGAGGAAGATGCTCCATCAGCTTTTTCCGCTAGTCCATCATCACTAGATAAGCTCATTGACCAGATGTTTACTAACGGTAAAACAATGGCCGAGCTTGCAAAACAAATTGGATTCGCTCATCAGTTGATTGCTAATGAACAACAGCATTTGTCCAACGCACAACAACATTTGTCCAAAGCACAGGAAGAGACCGACAGAATTCTTTCCTTACTGGAGTTGGAAAAGGGCAGCAAAAATGAGCTTGAAAAGGCATTGAGAAAGCATCTTGATGAGCTTACTTCGAAGTAGTAATGAAAATTTACGATTTTAGTTAAATAAATAAAAATAGATCAAAGTGCCAGACTGCAAATTTCAATCCAAAAATATCGATAGCCGCAAAATAGCCGCAAACGCTGTTTTGAGACTATCGTACTTTTGCGCAGTACAAAGGGACTCCGAGAGAATCGGCATCAGTGCTTGTGGTTCTGAATGTCGTGGGTTCGAGTCCCACCGGGCACCCTTCCAAAACCTTGTAAGTCAACAACTTACGAGGCTTTTTCTTTTATTCTTCAGACTATATAATTAACTTAATTTTAACTTAAATCGGCTCATTTTTGTGTTAAAACAGAGAATATTGGCGCAAAATCGCCGCAAAATCGCCGCAAAAAGTCACTCCCCCATTTATGTCCACTTCTGTGACCCATTTTACGCCTTTCTTATTTCCAAAAATGAATCTCATATCCAAAAATGGAAACGTAAATTGCAAAGACACGACATTCAGATGTGCATTCTGAATGTCGGCGGTTCGAGTCCGTCCAAGCACCCCCAAAAGGAGACATCGTCGCAAGGCAATGTTTTTTTTGGTGAGGGCACTGTCGCGCCAGAGTGAGAACTTTCTGCATATCATAATGCTGCCCGAACGTCGGTAAAACGATGTTCGGGTAGCGTGTGCTTTAAAGACTCAGAGGAACAGACTCTTTGAGCTTTGTGCCAAGTTATGAGAATAATTAGGATTTTAAGACGAGCAACATCAAAATAATCAAAAGTGTATTTGACACCAAAACTAGAGCTAAAGCATGCTGAGGTAGTTGCCGGAATCCCTGATATCATGGTAAGCCGATTACCATCGTGTAGGTCTTCTCGTTCTTATGATTCAAAGGTGTGGTAGTTTCCTGTTGTCTTGAAAAACATTAGGCTCTCTTTCCATCAAAAATAGCGTTACGATTGAAAAGATACACAAAAAACTCGTATGATGTATGTCGCCCACAGGATTTTATGATTTATTTGCATACTATTGTACGCGAATTATTTGCTCGATTCAAGTTTTTGCCTTATATTTGCACCGTTCAGCTCAGTCAAACATGTTGTATGTGAAGATGAACATCTTAGTGATAGATTTGTAGGTCAGATTGGATATTCAGGTCGTTTGACTATTCCATTTGTATCTGATAACTACGTTATTTATTCTTTAAGTTATATTTTATTTAAATGATTTCAGGTAATGATTTGGCCCTACTTGTTTGGGCAAAAGGGAAAGATGTTCCTGGTAGGGACAGAAGAGTTTGGCGTTTTGATTATTGTAATGCTCTTATTCGTCTTGAGGACTATGGAAAGCTGTCAGAATATGGTTGGGAAATAGACCATATTATTCCAAAGGCCAAAGGTGGTAGTGATGACATTTCTAATCTGCAACCTCTGCAATGGGAGAATAACCGCGCCAAAAGCGACGGAGAAGAAGTTCCTAAGGTTGTTGCTTATCAAGGTCGGAATGTCAAGAGTTTATATTCGAACTTGTTGTTTGAATGATTAGAAGATTGCAGAAGGATGGATTTGACTCCATCCTTCTTGCTAATGAATTGGTTCATTGTTATTGTAACGAGTTACCACTGATTTATAATACTGATAAAAATATAGTGCTTTCACTCTTGACCTAAACTTTTCAAGATTAAATATCTGTTTCAATCTTATATCAAATTCTGAAAGGGTCTGAGCTACTTCGTAATGGTCATCTATATATTCTTTTAATAGAAATGCCAGATGTTCATCTCTGTCATATTTCTTTAAAGCAACTTCTTTTTCTTCTTTTGTAGCTTCCTCATTAACATAGTTATAGTTTTCTTCATAAGAGTTTAAAGCATAATAGCTTGACTCTTCACCTATTGGCAATAGGGATTTTATGTATGAATCATTTGTCTCGACAGTTCTTGTGGTGGTCATATTAAAATGGTCATCCCTTCCAACACGTCTTTGAAGATACCCATCTTCAATAACGCGATAACTATCTATAACTTTTTTATAATCAAATCCGTCTATGTAATTTTTAAGGCTATTAATTTTATTCTTTATATCGCTGACTTCAAGGTTAGGAATGAAGGATAGAGCCTTTGAATAGTAATGTAAGTTGATTGCATCTATATATGTATCATTCAAGACTTTCTCATAATACAAATCAGTGTGCTCTTGTTTGGCTGGGAAATATAGACAGCTTAGATGTCGGGACATACCTATAAAGGGTATGCCTCTTATCATCGCATTCCATTCTGTTAAGTCACAATATAACCCATCTGGCCTTTTGAAACTATTACCTTCATGACTGACAATTTCATATTTGTCAATGTCCGTGACATATAGAGCTTTATTGGGGTCATTGTCATCAACAATAAAGGTAACAAGTTGATATTTGGGAATGTCAAAGTCTGCTTCTTTGTCGAAATAATATATTTTATCACCAAAGAAGCCGATAAGTACACCAAAATATTCTGGGGCATATTTCCCATTATCACGACATTGTAAAATCAGTCCAAGCTCTATTTGTTGTTTCTGCGTGCGGATATACTTCTCTTCTGGAACAATATCGTTGTATTCATCATTGTAATACCCATTATAAGTTGAAACCTTACATTCGCCCCAATCAGAAAAATTCTTATAGATCAAATAGTATTGCTCATCACTTATTTCAAAATCCTCCTTCTCATTGAATGTTCCCAACTCTGGATGATTTTGAAGTAATTCAATAGCTTCGTCTCGCCAAATTCGGAGCAGTTTTAATGCTTTTGAAAATTTCATGGACATATGTAATGAACAATTCTAACTATGCAAATTATGCGTCCATTCCGCAATCTGGACTTTCTGCTCACGTACTTGTTCGCGCCATTTTTCACGAGCATCTATCATCTGCTGGAAAGCTTCAGCATACTGCTCAGGGCTGTCGTAGCGTTTAAATTTGTTTTGCTCCATAATCCATTTAATTGATGATCTCGGCTGCAAAGATACAAAAAGTTTTGGAAAGTTATACGCATTTACAACATTTTTCGTATCTTTGCAATCAGATTAGAAAATCGTTCCTTCAAAAACGGAGGGGGATAGGCATTCTCAATACCAGATGGAAGCACCCATAATGTATAATTAAAAAATTGGCATTATGGCAACCAAGGGTGAAGGATAGTGATTATTTTGCACAATACAAAGAAAAAAGGGGAAAAATTTGGGAAGTTACAGAAAAAGGTCTCTAACCTAAAGGGTTAGAGCGATAAATCGATGACCTATCTTTGCAGGTGTGTTCTTTAAAAGAACAGCAAAGGTAACGAGTTCTTCTGTTTCTGCGACAACTCACCCTTCATACGAGTGATTGCTGTCTTGAAGAAGAATGCAATAAGGTGTTCATCTGTGCCTTCTGTCCTGATTTGTTTTAAGGCAGAGATATAGGCAGAACGATCTTCAAGACGGATAATGAGCAGGGGGTGGGAGGCGCGAAGGAGGATGAAGTTAGAGAGCAGACGCCCCGTTCTGCCATTACCATCACGGAAAGGGTGCAGATATTCGTAATAGCCGTGCCATTTGGCTGCAACAATCATAGGATGTTGACCAGCATCGAGAGCCTTTTGCGTGGAAGCCATCAAGTTAGGCACTCGTGCTATCAGCATCTCATGGTCACCAAAGACGGTGTCGCCAGCAGCCATATCTTCTGTGGTGAATTCGCCAGCTATAGCACCTTGGGCACGATAGCTGATTGTATGCTCTGTTACCAAGCGGTTTGTCTCTTTTAACAGACTCTCGTCAAAGGGGACATCCAGATGGCTGACCATATAGTCGAAAGCACGGAAATGGTCTGCCATCTCTGTACATTCCAGCAGGGAGCGTCCCACAGGAATCATTGCCATTCCTTGTTCTCGAAGAATGCGCGTGTCATCTACAGTAAACGAGTTGCCCTCAATGGCACATGAATAGGCAGAGAACAGAATCTCATTGTATTCCATCCACTGCTGTCGTCCCATCTTGTCAGCTATTTTCTGCTGATATTCTTTGCGGACGCTCTCGTACTCTTCAATTTCCTTCTCGAACATGTGTGCAAATATACGAAGAAATCTTGAAAGTAATACGCTTTTGAATGAAAATTTTCAAGAATATGCTTGAAAATTTTGGAAGTTACATAAAAAACGTGACACACTGCGTCACGAATTGACATGGTCACACTATCGCCGACTGATTAGTGTTAGAGAAGAAGAATTCAAACACATGTTGGAATCAATAGAATGATGGGACATATGGTGACACTGTGATATCATCAAGTTGAAGTAGGATTGAAACTGGACGATTGGACGTTTGGACTTTGGACGTTTTCCCAAAATTTTTTGGTACAGAAGAAGAAAACGGACTGGAAAAGTTGACTAAGGAAGAGAGTAATTATTAAATGTTAAATAATTTAATACTTATATATAATATATATATTATATATAAGTATTCTTTCCGTTTGTGAAAATAAAAATCACCAAAACGTCCAATGTCCAAAAGTCCAAATGTCCAATTCTCGCCAGTTTATAGCCCTTCTGATTTTCTTGCAAAATTAGCACGAAAAATACCCCTCAAAAATGGCGGATTTTGGACTGAAAATTTGCACGCCTCTCGTTTTTTTCGTACCTTTGCCGTTGCAATGAAGATGCAACGGCGACTGCGGGCTGCGGCTCAGCGAAGGCCAAGCGAGCTTGCCTCCGCGTTCTCTGACCTAAAGGTACAGAGTGTGGCGTCGCAATCACCTTGCACCGCAGTTGTCATTGTCAATCAGAAATACAGCTGATACGCTGAAAAGCCAGCCTGATACGCGTGCGGGCAAGCCTAATAAGCAACAGTTGTAAGCCTGGTACGGAGGCCTTACAAGGCTGGTAAATCCAGCGGGAAGGCTGACAAGACAGAGAGTAAACAACCAAATTATTAACCATTAAAAAAATTACTAGTTATGGCAGTATTTTATCGTTTGCATCAGGACCAGTCTACTGGTACCAAGCGTTCAGGAAAGTGGTATGCACGTGCCGTGCCTACGGCCTGTATCGGCACCCGTCAGCTGGCTGAGATTAGCTCAGGGGGGGTGTCCTCTGGGCGATTCTTCAGCTTAAATCCTTTTTGTTTTTTAACGCGAGCTCGACGAAAAATCCGAAGTAGAATCGTGTCGCCTTGGGATTTTTTACACATTTTTCTTCGATAGAATGTGAAATTCAGGGAAAATATCTTTTATATAAGATAAAATTAGTATTTTTGCACCAAATGAAAAAGATATTAGTTGACGCACATACGCATACGGTAGCATCGGGACATGCTTACAGTAGCTTGCAGGAGATGGCGAAGGCCGCTGCCGACATGGGGTTGGAAGTGTTGGGAATCACTGAGCATGGGCCGAGTGTGCCTGGGACTTGTCCGACACTGTATTTCAAGAATATGTTCACCGTACCTCGTCAGATGTATGGCATTCGTCTATTGATGGGCTGTGAGATTAATATCCTCGACACGAAGGGTAGTCTTGACCTGACGGATGAGCAAATGGGGTGGCTCGACCTCGCCATTGCTGGCATTCACGCTGCATGGTATCAAGGTGGCACGAAGGAGGAGAATACGGAGGGAATGATCCGTGTCATCAAGAATCCCAAGATACACATCATCAGTCATCCAGGTGACGGTTCTTGTGAACTGGACTTCGAGCAGCTGGTGCTGGCAGCGAAGGAGGCGCATACGCTATTGGAGGTGAACAACCATTCACTGGCTCCCCAGCGCAAGAAAACTGTGGCGAGGGATAATAATCTGGAGATTCTGCGTTTGTGCAAGAAGTATGAGGTTCCCACGATTCTTGGCAGCGATGCACATATCTCGTTCCAGATAGCCGACTACGAACGCCTTTATCCACTGTTGGCAGAGACGGATTTTCCTGACGAGCTGATTATGAATTATTGGCCTGATAAGTTTTTCGATTATCTAGGGATTCAGAGATAGTTCATCCTGCGTGCGCCATATGGTCTTTATTGCTTTGCACGGGTTACCTACTGCAATAGTGTTCGAGGTAATATCTTTCGTTACGACGCTTCCTGCACCAATTGTCACGTTATCACCAATGGTCACACCTGGCAGGATAGTGACGCTTCCGCCAATCCACACATTATTGCCAATGGTGACTGGTTCTGCCCACTCTCTACGGCTGTTACGCTCTACGGGGTCAGTACTATGGCAGGCTGTGTAGATGCTGACATTCGGGCCTATAAAGCAGTCATCGCCGATGGTGACTGGGGCTTCATCGAGGACTGTGAAGTTGAAGTTGGCAAAGAAGCGTTTGCCTACGCTGATCTGCTTACCGTAATCGCAGTAGAAGGGCTGGATAATCAGAATCTCATCGTCGGCGATATGTCCCAAGAGATCTTTCAGGATCTCCCTTGCTTTCTCCTTCTCCGACGGACGCAGCAGGTTATAATCATGGATTATCTCCTTCACTTCCGTCAGCTCTTCTATCAGCTGCGGGTCAACGGCGGAATAAATCTCACCCGCCAGCATCTTTTCTTTTTCTGTCATAGCCTATTCTCCTATAATTGTTACTACCAACTCTCTTGCACCACCGAAATTCCTGTACTCGCAAAAGTAGATACCTTGCCAGGTGCCGAGATTCAGACGGCCATCGGTGATAGGGATGGTTATGCTGACACCGCTAAGCGTCGATTTGGCATGAGCAGGCATATCGTCAGCCCCCTCCAGCGTATGCTCGTACTCAGGGCGGTTCTCAGGAACCAGACGGTTGAAGATGGTTTCCATATCCACGCGAACATCCGGGTCGCAGTTCTCGTTGATGCTCAGTCCACAACTGGTGTGCTTCGTAAAGATGTTCACGATGCCGGTCTTAGGAAGTTTCGGCAACTGGCTCACAATCTCGCTCGTCACCAAATGGAAGCCGCGACGTTTCGGCTTCAGGGTTATTTCAATTTGCTGTACCATTTAACTAAGTTATCTACTATTTTACTGGATACTTGAAAAGGTAATGTTTTTGTTCGTCATATTTTATATCGACATTGAGATATTCCACTCCTGTCGGAATGCGAATCTCCGTTACACCATTTGTTATAGCCTTTTCTGCAATGATTTTATCATCTATAGTGGAGACGGAGACGTTCTTGCCATAATTTTTACCGAATATCTTAAGCATAGTTCCTTCATTATTCAACATGATTTCATTTTCCATTCCCAAAAGAAGTTGCACACGCCAGGCGTATAAAGTATCGGAGTCCTCATAGCCCTGTTTGTGGAAAACGAATTTCTCGACGAAAACACCAGCATAGGAAGTCGAATCGACAAGTTCTTTTCCATTAGTGCCGACATCATGTAGCTCCACTTTGACATCGCCCATCTCATTCTGAACCATCTCCATCTGATAGTAAAAGATACTGTCATAGTTGTCTGTAGCTTTTATATCGTAAATCTTTGATGCTTCATTGCTTGCAATGAAAACAGGTTTTTTCAGTTTCCGATTTGCATTGGAATTTTCTGCAAGACAATATACTATACAAGATAATGCAAAGAATGTTGTAAGTAGAAAGATGTATTTTTTCATTTTATGCCTCATTTGACGAAACGTCGAACTCTGTCGCGACTCGGCAGAGTCCAAACAGGCTTGGCTCTGCTCTCGCTGCTCCATCATTTCACGAAATTCATTCATGCTATTCCTAAAAGTTCAATTTCAAAGATAAGTGTGGAGCCACCAGGAATGCCAGGCTGCGAGAACTTGCCATAACCCATTTCTGCAGGGATGTAAACTTCCCACTTGTCGCCGATGTGCATCTGCTGGATAGCGATGATCCAGCCCTCGATAAGGTCGCACAAGCGGCAAGCCAGAGGCACACCACCACGACTGCTGTCAAACTGCTTGCCATCAATAGTCCTGCCTGTATAGTGGGCAGTGATGATGCTGCGAACCGTTGGCTTCGCACTCGCTTGATTGCCCTCACTCAGCACTTTATAGTAGATGCCTTTAGGCAGAGCCTTTACGCCTTCCTCTTTGGCTTTCGCCTCCAGCCAATCCTTGTTGGCCTGTATGTATTCTCGCTTTGCCATAAATCCTAAACTATCCTAATAATCGGTGCAAAGGTAGCAAATATTCATTTATTTTCCATATCTTTGCAAATAAATTTGCCAGCAATGATTAGAAAAGCTAAAAAAAGAGACATACCAACTATCATCGAATTGCTGCATCAAGTGAATATGGTGCATCATGTACTGCGCCCTGACCTGTTCAAACCGAACACAACCAAATACGGTGAGCAGGAATTGGAAGCGATGTTAAAGAATGACCGTAAACCCATATTCGTCTTTGACAACGACGCCGTTTTGGGTTATGCCTTCTGCATAGTGACCGAGGTGAAGGACGATAAATTGCTGCAGAACATCAAGACGCTGTATATTGATGACATCTGCGTGGATGAGAAGGCTCGCGGCCAACACGTCGGCAAGGCGTTGTATGAGTATGTGCGCGATTATGCCCAGTCCATAGGCTGCAACAACGTCACCCTGAATGTATGGGACGGCAACGATGCCGCTTTAAGCTTCTATAGGAACATGGGCATGAAAGTGCAGAAAACGACGATGGAAATTGTATTGTAAATTACTTCGAGGCAAAGCTATTACGAGAGTTGCATCCTCGGGCCAGAAGGAATACAAATAGAGATTACGGTATAGCAGGAAATGAGCAGGATAGAGCGAGAGAAACGAACAGTCCGTAAGATAGCGGATTAACAATTATTATGTCCTAAAATTGGGCAGTTTGGAATATTTTCCGTATATTTGCGGCATAAATAAACTACTTACCTATGAAGCTAAAGGACTTTTTTGCTTTTAAGGACTGGCTATCGTATCGTCAAAAGGTGGGTTTGCTGGTGATTGCGGGTGTCGTATGCGGCCTCGGCGGATTGTTTATGTATCTGCTCAGGGCGCATACTTATTTTATAGGTGACAACCCGTCGGCCTGCGTCAACTGCCACATCATGACACCTTATTATGCTACGTGGAGCCACTCGTCGCACGGACGTATAGACCATCAGTCTAATGGTGCCACCTGCAATGACTGTCATGTGCCCCATCAGAATCTGGCCGTTTATTATGGTTTCAAGGCGGTTGACGGCTTGAAGCACACAGCATACTTCGTAGGCCACATGGAGCATCAGGCCATCAAGGCCGAGACACTGACAGGACAAGTGGTGATGGACAACTGCATCCGTTGTCACACGCAACTGAACACAGAGTTTGTAAAGACGGGCCGCATGGGTTATATGACACAGCAGGCTCAGGGCGGCAAGGTCTGTTGGGACTGTCATCGGGGTGTGCCTCACGGCGGTATGAACTCGCTGATGGCAACACCGAATGCTGAAGGCGTCACACCACTACCGCCATCGCCAGTTCCTGAATGGATTCAAAAGTTAAGAGTTAAGAATTAAGAGTTAAGAGTTAAGAATTAAGAATTTGAAGATATGGCAAAACAATTGAAACAATGGCAAGGTTGGGTACTCTTCGGAGGCTCAATGGTTGTGGTCTTTATTCTGGGACTGCTCGTTTCGTCGCTGATGGAGCGCAGGGCTGAGGTGGCGAGTGTGTTTAACAACAAGCGCACCGTGTTTGAGGACTCCATCGTGGCACAGAATGAGAAGTTCAAGGCCGACTATCCGCGTGAGTACGAGACGTGGGCAATGACTGAGGACACCACGTTTAAGTCGAAATACAACTCGTCGCAAGAGGTGGATGTGCTCGAACAGCGTCCTGAGATGGTAGTGCTGTGGGCTGGCTACGCTTTCTCGCGCCACTACAACACCCCTCGCGGACACAAGCACGCGCTGGAGGATATGCGTAAGATTCTGCGTACTGGCAATCCAGGCATTCAGATTACGCCTGACTCCATCGCCGCCGATATGCAGCCTGCTACGTGTTGGACGTGTAAGGGTCCTGATGTGCCTCGCATGATGCGCGAACTCAGTGGTACGAATTCTGTCTTCAATCCTGCCAACTTCTACGCCAAGAAGTGGAGTGAGCTGGGTGCCGAGGAGGTGAACACCATTGGTTGTAGCGACTGTCACGATGCACGCACGATGGATCTGCGCCCTGCCCGTCCTGCGCTCTACGAGGCCTTTGCCCGTCGTGGTCTGAACGTGAAGGATGCCACCCATCAGGAGATGCGTTCGCTGGTGTGCGCCCAGTGCCACGTGGAGTACTACTTCATCAAGCCTAACGATGAGAAGAACCCTGGCAAGGCTAACTACCTGGTATTCCCACACGACAAGGGGCTGACCTGCGAGGCTGCTGAGGAATACTACGACGAGATAGGTTTCTACGACTATATCCATCCACTGTCGAAGACCAAGATTCTGAAGGCTCAGCATCCTGGTTGGGAGATGTCGCAGCACGGCATCCATGCCCAGCGTGGTGTATCGTGTGCAGACTGCCACATGCCGTATAAGCAGGAGGGTGGTGTGAAGTTCAGCGACCACCAGATTCAGTCGCCATTGGCTAAGATTGACCGCACCTGTCAGACCTGTCACCGTCAGGATGCTGAGGTGCTGCGCCAGAATGTCTATGACCGTCAGGAGAAGTGCAACGAGGTGCGCAACCGTGCCGAGCAGGAGTTGGCTCGTGCCCACTTCGAGGCTAAGTTCATCATCGACAAGGGTGCTACCGAGGCTGAGATGGCGCCCATCCAGGCCCTGTTGCGTAAGAGTCAGTGGCGTTGGGACTATGCCATCGCCTCGCATGGTGCTACATTCCACGCCCCACAGGAGGTCACCCGTCTGCTCTCCCACTCTGTCGACTATGCTCAGCAGGCCCGCTTGCTTATTGCTCGCGTAGCTGCCAAGCACGGACACACCGATGCTATCCCTGTGCCCGATTATAGCACGAAGGCTAAAGCTCAGGCTGCTATCGGTCTCGATATGCAGAAGTTGAACGAGAACAAGCAGAAATTCCTGCAGGAAATCGAGCCCAAGTGGATTGAGGAGGCGAAAAAGAACGGCAAACTCATCGAACTCTAGATGAGAAAAGCAAGTAGAGAAATGGATGCCGCCTTCGCATTGGAGGTGTTGGATAAGGCTCCATACGTGACAGTTAGCATGACGCAACCTGATGGGAGTCCATACGGATTGCCCCTGTCGTTGGCACGCACAGACGAGAGAACATTTTATTTTCATTGTGCCTTGGAAGGCGACAAGTTGGACTGCATAGCCCACTGTCCGACAGTATTCCTGTCGGCTGTTACCAAATGTGCACCTACGGTTGGACCGAAAGACGGGAGTTTTACGCTACAGTACAAGTCTGCCACAGCCATCGGTAAGGCTGAGATTCTGACCGACCGTGAGGAGAAAATATTTGGTCTGCGAGCCATCTGCCAGTGTTTCCTTCCTCACCATATGGACGCTTTCGATGATGCCATTGCCCGTAGTCTTGAGCGGACAGCAGTGGTTCGCATCACCCTGACTGAGCCTCCCGTTGGCAAGCGTAAACAGTATGACAAAGAGGGCGAGGAAATGAAATGGGGACGAACTGAATTCCCCAAATAATCAAAGCCCCGACCTGCAGAAATGCAAGGCCGGGGCTTCTTGGAATATATATAGAATGACAAACAATTATGCCATGGAGTGCTTGATGTTACGGGCTGACGTAATCTTGGCATCGTAGATGACTGTCAGTTCATGAGTACGCGGATTCCACTTGGTATCCATCACGCCCTTCATGTTCTCTACCCTAGCCCGCACGTTCTTCTGATAATCGTGACGACTCAGGATGATGGTGCACGTCTTCATATCAGGATGATAGGCATTCTTTTTGTGAGCATTCAAATGCGGCAGCGTTTTCTCATTTCTGTCAAAATGAGAGTCACCTTTATGGTTATTCACTACGACAACTTTGTCGTTCTTACCATTGTTATGGTTCTGACGACTGGTGCTCACCGTCGTCTTACCTGCCATTGCTGGCATTGCTGTTGTGATTGCCATTAACATCATGGCTGCGATCACCTTATTCATTGTTTTCATAATCTTCATTTTTATAAGTTAAACTTCTGTTCATCGAAAGGCTTTACTAACCTTTTCACGATGCAAGGACAGTGCAAACCGAATGCAGAGAGCTTGCTCTATGCTGAGGTGCAGCCTGTTCTCGCTCTTGATTTCGAGGGCAAAGATCAGAAGTTTTGGCGAAATATAGAAATGAAAATTCCTATAATGAAGGGGTAAGATTCCTAAAACTACGTAGGGATTTCCCTCATAAACATTTGGCTTTTCAGTCACTTATTCGTACCTTTGCAGTCGGTTATGAAGAAAATCTTGTTCCTGCACGGATTCTATGCCAGTGGCCAGTGCATACCTGCAATGGCTTT
>Ga0256407_10010703_pt1 | contig 12832 bp, 19 predicted proteins | sample RumenRJG_04DNA_FD_193489 | JGI IMG/M metagenome (GOLD analysis project Ga0256407, IMG submission 193489) | Bovine rumen microbial communities from Lethbridge, Alberta, Canada - RJG_04 | ecosystem: Host-associated > Mammals > Digestive system > Stomach > Rumen | place: Canada: Alberta... | reverse complement strand
CCTGGTTTTGCAGACGGAGCAACCGCCGACTTTATGCGGATTATAGTTTCAGGTTTTGCATTAGTTTTGGATGAATTACGAAAATTGAACAAAATGGAGGAAATGATATATGAACAGCAACGCACTGGAGAAGGTAACAAAGAGAATCGAGGCACTGAACAGACAGTACGATACGAGCATATCTAATCTTGATGATAGTATCCGGAAAGCCTCAGAGGAAGTCAAAGCAGCCCGTCAGCAGATGGAAGACGCCGCAGCAAGCACCGATCTGAAGAGTTATTCCGCAGCGAAAGAAAAAAGCATCACAAGTGAGAACCTGTTGGAAATGCTCCGGACAAAGCGTGCTCAGGTGATCAAGGCCGGTAAAGTCACTCTTGAAGAATCCGACGCACAGATAGACGAAATCAAGGCTATTGAAACCGATCTGGCCGAGGATTTCAAACAGCGCGCAGCTGCCGAACTTCAGAAGCTGGTCGAGATCTGCGAGGACTACAAAGGCCAGGTTAGGACTGCTGAGAATCTTATTTTCCGCTGGACTTCAGAAATTCACGCCAACTACAGAATGGATAACACACAAAAAAAGGACCCGGAGACAGGCCGATACACAAATATTAGCAAGACACCAGTTCCCGTCCGATCAACACCATATGATGGATGCCCTGAGTATGCAATCATGATTAGCTTCTTGCGTGATAAGGCTAAATATTTATTACCAGAGGGGGTATACTTGAAAAATTCCCTTGTAGATTGAACCGGCGGGCGTATTGTTAATATTTGTCGAATACATAAAAGGAGAATAAGGTTATATGGATAGCACAACGATTGAATCAAAGGTTGCCGAAGTTATAAAGCAGGTAGCTGAGGAAAAAACTTTACAGGAAACGAAGGAAGCATTAGCAGCCTTAGATGCGGAGAAGTCAGAGCGTGATGAAGAGCTCAACGGCTTGCTTAGTAAGTTAGACGACCAGATCAAAGCAGAAAAAGCAGCCGCCAGGGAAAAGGAACGTAAAGAGGCGGTCAGCAAGGCTACACAGGAGATTGACTCCAAATATCGCCACGAAGACTTAGACCAGCACTGGTTGTCTATGCTTAACAGCTCGAAGTGACGGGCGGTTAATATCACACTTAAAAACTGATATAATATTGGCGTGCTATCTCTGCACAGGGGGCACGCTACTTTTTTTATCACGCACTATATTCACCGAGGCATATATGTAAACGAGGGGGATATATCATTGACCGATGACGACAAAGAGAAAGCCGAGGCTATCCTTGAAAAAGCGTATGGAATCACAGCACGAATAAACGGTTTGGAGTACGTTGCAAACCATTTGACCCGATACCATAAACAGTTAATGAGAGATGGTGTAAGGCTATCCCCACGCACGCAGCAGCATCACCGCGAGAGACTGAACGAACTGTATCACATGAATGCAGAGTATGAACACAAAAAGCAATGCATTATCAATGTCATAAACTCAATCATTGAAACAACAAGACTTGAAGCAGGAAGCAAAGAATATTTGACATTGCGATACATCGAAGGACTACCACACACCGAGATAGCAGAGCAGATGTATATTTCTTCTGACCATTTGAAACGCAAACGCAAAAAGGCTCTGACACTATTCTGTGATGCTCTGGAAGCTGCACATGATGATGATGTTCAAACACTTAATAAAATGATTTCAGAACATGAAGAAGAACAATAACCATTCATTCATCAATGATACATAATCTGCACTGCATGAACCTGTCAGTTCCTCACAGTGTATGTGTTGCCATTCAGTCCAGCAGAAGAAGAACAAGCACAAAACAAATGCATTGATAAAAAGAGAAAACCGCTCGACGACCGACCGGCTCCGCCCGAGTCCGCCCGAGTCCGACGAAGCCGCCGAAATTTTTTTCTCCGAGAATTTCAACGACGCTTGCGGAAATTTTCCCGCGTGAATTTCACTGACTGCACGAACGACGACAGCGGAAGACCTGGGGGCAGGGACCCGTTTTATTTTCTCAGATTGTCTATCCAGCCGCGAGATGACACGCATCTCGCGCGAATGCCCCTGGCTTTTCTGGTCGCCCTCCGGATCCGGAAGACGCACGGCTCTCAGAGCGTGGTTTATGCCGTCGTTTTGCGTAGCGTAGCGGCCTATTTTCGGGCGTTAATGGGGTAGGTGGTATATTTCCACCCTGAAGCGTTTACGAGCGATTTTTGGGGCACTACAGGCCGTCAAACAGGCAGCAGGCGGGGTGATGCGGCGACCAGTGGCAGCGACACACACACGGATATCAGAGCAAACCAAAACGGCCCCCTCAGAGTTGGATCTGAGAAAGCCGCTCCGTCAACGCCATGCACTTCTTGTGTGCTTCTTAATGGCTGAAGTGAGTATATCACTGCGTACCAGATGAATACAAGAGACCGGCAGCCGACCAACGGCTACCAGACGATCAGAGACAATAAAAAGGCCCCACCGGACGGAACCGGCGAGGCTTTTTCGTTGAGAGATTGTAAAGCAATCACAACACAGCGCGAGCAATGGAAGGATGGTATGAAGAATGCTCCAAATATAACCACACATCCACACAATGTATTATACCATGTATTACATATTTTTTCAAATATCTGGCTGCTTTTTCTTATGCGTGCGGATGTATTCCTGGACGGCTAGGTTAATGACGTTGTTAACGCTTCGATGTTCCTGTTCTGCTATCTTTTCCAGTTCCGCTTTCATGTCTTCCGGGAGCCTGACCGAAAAGGCCACCGTTCTGATATCCGTTCTTTTCATACTTTTGTTACCCTCCGGCATAATTTTACAGATTTCTGTGAATATTGCAATCGACAGCAAACACAAATGATGATATTATGAACATAAATAAACACATATAAACACAGAAACAAGGAGGACAACGAACAAATGGCATCAATTCACTCAGTGGCAAAAATGGCAAACAATCTCTTAGACACAAAAGGCGATCTGGAGAGCGCACATGGAATTGTTCGAGCAATTATGCTATCGCTCAACGAATCCACCGAAAGCCGGATGTTTGACAGCGATATTGTGGCGGCACTGCGGGCAGTGGACGACCTGATTGGCCAGTCATGCGACACAGTGGAGAATATTACAGACCATTTAGCAGAACTGAACAGCAAGCAGCGTGAAATCATGCATGTGGAGGCGATTTTATGACCAAAGAGGAGATAAAAGAAGTGCTCGACGAGCGGCCCGACTTGGTTGAGTTCCTTACATTGGCGCGAGAATGTCCGGATCAGATACCGGAAGTTACGGCCTATCTGGAAGAAGCGGCCAGACGTGACGCATCAGACAATTATGAAACGAATATTTGAACATTTCATTGACCTTTTCCGGCTGGCCTATTATACTAAGTCTAGGAGCGTTCAATAATTCGTATCATAATTGAGAGGTGGACGGATATGGCGAGGGTAACGAAGCAGGACTTACTAGACCAGATCGAGAAGCTGGAGAAGCAAAACGAGCGACTCACAGCAGATAAAGACGAGTATTTCATCCGGATGCAGAACGCAGAACTGGAAACGGAGAGACTGAAGAAGCAGCCGCCAGAGGTGGAGCAACTGGAATTCGACCGTGATGAACTGCTCAGAGAGGTGGACAGCCTGAGAGCCGAACTGAAAACCACGAAAGGCAAGCTGAAGGAAGCCAGAACGACGGCGACTAAGCACAAGCACGAACTGGACGACCTGAAGCGGCATTATTCCGTAGCACGAAACACAATCGACATGCAAAAGCAACTGCTGGCCAGTAAGGAGAAGGAACTGGAAGCCCTGAAGAAGTCCAGGCGGTCAGAACCGCTCAATCAGCCGATACCGGAGAATCCAAAGCGTGGGCGACCAGTCGCCATTACTCCGGAGCAGCGGCAGAGCGTCCGGTCACTCCGTGAGCGTGGGGTTTCGGTCCGGGCTATCGCTCAGGCCGTCGGCGTCAGCGTCGGCAGTGTTCAGCGGATCCTGAATGCAGACAAGTCATAATTTTACAGGCGGTTCCCTCCGTGGGAGCTGCCTTTTTCTATTTTTTCCGATTTTTGAGCATATTACATGTGATCGAATAATAAGAAAAGAGGAGGACACACACACGAGGAACGAACCGCAAGAGCCGCCGCAACGACGATGAAAAGCAGTCCGTGACTGCTGACAATGGCAAATATCTGAAGACGATAACAGGGTGTGGAAGAACTTCCGCACCTTGAAGCCTGAAGATATTCGGCGGCTATTGCAAGGAAGATTCTGCGGCAGTTCAGGCCGGATCCGGCACACTTGGACAGGCTGCGGGGAGCACGCGGGGATCTGCTGGGAGGTGAAGAGCGTGCTTGGTTTAATGGTTATCCGATTCAGGCGGATAACCAGTTAAAACAAAAGGAGGGGGGTACAAAAATCATTTTAAGGTATTCCGGCATGGTTCCGGATGCACGGAGAGAAACCAGTACAAAGAAGCAGAGACGGACAGGCAGCCGGACCGGTTGCCGTGGCGTTGCTCATCGCCACATGTTCGGGCGGTCATCCTCAGACCATAACAGAGGGTTGAGCAGTTTACCAGGTAATAGATATTTTTGTGCAGTATGTATATCTTTTCCGCTCGCTGCGGCGCGGATCGGCCCCGGCCACAGCTGCACGGATTGTGCACTCTGCACAGAACAGGGGGTGTTTAGCATGGGCCGAGCGAAAGACAGTTTGAAACACCAGATCCGCACGGCTGCCTTAACTGGCATCACGGACAGCGACAGCCTGAGAGCCTACAAGCGGGCCTGTGACGCTTTTTCCGTGTGGGGTAAGGAACAGGGCATCACGGGCCTTCAGGAAGTCTCACAGGACGTGCTGCAGCGTTATGCTGACTATCTGGCATCGAGGCCGGAGGAATACACGGCGGCCACCATTCACGCGAAGCTGGCCCCGGTCTGCAAGGCCGCGGGCGTCAGTATGGCAGAAATCCGGAAGCCGAAACGGACGGCGGGCAGGATCCAGCGCGGACGATCCGCAACGAAGACCGGCAGAGGTGAACGGGAAGCCGGACAAGACCGGTTCCGGAGGCTTGTCGAGTTACAGCAGTGCGTCGGGATCCGTCGGGCAGAGTTGTCCAGGCTGACAGGCGGCGACCTGATCGAAGACGAGCACGGCGGCATGTACATCCACGTCAGGCGAGGAAAAGGCGGGAAGGAGCAACTGCAATTCATTATTCCGGATGACCGGGAGACGGTTCGACGGATCTTTGACGGCATCGGGCCGGATGATCGGGTGTTTATGGCTGAGGAAATGAGAAACCATATCAACCTGCACGGGCTGCGTGCTTCACATGCCAGGGCTTGTTATTCGTACTACAACGATATGATAGCAAAGAATCCGGCAGCCTCAGAGGCCCTGAGAGCGGCCTTGCTGCGTCGATGGGATAATGGACACGCTGAGTTGCAAAAGCGCGATACAGGACGATACAGAGCCGCACGGCGGGCATTCTGTGAGGCCATGACTAACAGTCCGTATCTGCTGAGAGGCGAGAATAGACAGAAGGCGATCCGGCTTGGACTTCCGACGGAATATAACCGGCTGGCACTTATGGCCGTGAGCGTCTTCCATTTGTCACACTGGCGGCTTGACGTGACCGTAACAAACTACCTGATTCAGTGACATAGCGTTGACATGTCGTGTGTAGTTTTTATATACTCTTTATGCAGTTATTACACATCGTATTGAGAGAGCACAGACAGGAGGAAGCTATGAAAAACGTGCTTTTTGTGAACCGCAAAGGCGGTTGCGGCAAGTCCACGCTATGTGCTGAGTTTGTCCTGAGTCTTCGGCGATCCGGAATCCCCGTCAACTTCTACGATCTGGACGTTCAAGGCGGCACGATTCTGGAGACCGGCGAGGAGCCAGGGGCGAAGGTGGCAGCCATCGACACACCGGGGGCACTGGAGAACGATCTGGCCGAATGGATCCGTGAAGCGGATGTGGTCGTTATACCCACGAGGCCATCCGGGTTAGACATGGAGTCATTACGGTTCATGGTCAGGGTTTACGAGGCGAACAGGAAAAGAGGGGCTTGTCTCATTATCGTGGTGAACCAGTTCACCAGATGGAGCAGCAGCCGGGAGTATCTGGAGTGGGTAAAGGACGAGTTCGGCAAGACCGCCGCGGCGATCACGACGTTCATGCAGAGCGAGGCTGTTATTCAGGCAAGCATTCAAGATATGTCAGTGGTGGACTTTGCCCCACGATCAGCGGCGGCACGGTCAGCACTGGAAGTGGTCAACACAATTCGTAGGGCGGCGAAATTACCGGAAGAACAAAGGAGATGATTCGTTATGACAGAGAATAAGTTTGCAGAGCGAGGAAAGAAGAGGCAACAGGCACAGGCGACCAAAGAGACCAGGGCAACGGCAGCAGCTCCGCAACGTCAGAAGCGGATCAGGATAAGCGTTTCACTCACGGAAGCAGAGCATGAGCGGGCAAAGCGGCTTGCTTTCGAGACCGGAACGACCGTTTCCGGGCTGATTCAGCAGTGGATCAGGGAAAAGTGCGATTGATAGGCATGTGTTCAATAATTCGTATCGCAATTATTGAGGGTTTTATACCCGTCTGAGGCTCTTATGGTATGTAAAAAGGGAATCATGGTATGTGCGGTTCAGAAATCATATACCAGAACGTCTATATATCTTTTATATATTCTTTTTAAAAACCTTTTAAGGGGGCAACGAAGCCTTATTTTATGCGGATCGACAGCATTTAAGGTGAGTGTTTTGGGGGATTAAGGTGAGTGTTTTGGGGGGTTAAGGTGAGTGTTTTGGGGCTTATGGTGAGTAAATTGGGGGTTGCGGTGAGTATAAAAGCAGGATATACTCACCATTAGGATTTAGTGTGTACGGTCATCAGGAGGACTCACCATGAAAAATGAAATAGTGAAATATGCTAATTATATGAACGCTTTAGATTTTCACGGCTTCAACGCCGCTGACTTTGATTTCTTTATGTATCTGTGTTCGCAAATGAAGGACAAAGGTGTTGAGGAAATGTCCTTTTCCATGATTGAGCTGCGTGAATGCGTCGGGTATCGCCGGAAGGGGAGTACAGAGGACTTTGTGCGACTACTGGACGAAATGAACGACAAGCTATTATCTATGCGAGCACATCTGGAAACGAGTACCGAGCTGGTAAGATTTGTTCTTTTTCCAACTTTTCGCATTAACAAAGAAACAGGAATGTTGACGGTTAGAGTGAATAAGGACTTTCAATTCCTTCTAAACGATCTCACGAAGAATTTTACAAGATTCGACCTTGAAGATTTTACAGCGTTGAGCAGCAAATACAGTAAGACATTGTACCGGCTCCTGAAGCAGTTCCGGAGCACCGGCGAATACCACGTAAAAGTGGACGAGCTGCGAAAGTTGCTGGGTTGTCCTGAGAGTTACAGCAACAAATATTTGATGAGGGATATTATCACACCGGCTATCGCTGAGTTACAGAAGGATTTCCCGACGTTGACATGTGAGGCAGTCCGGGCGAGGACGAAGGGGCGACCAGTGACCGGATATCATTTCACGTTTGAGGTTGACGGGCAGATACCTGGACAGTCCACGCTTGACGAAGCACAGGCAGAAATGGACAAGTACAAGGCTACGAAGACAGGATCCGGACGGAAGAAGAACAGTTTCAACGACTTCAGTCAGAGAAAGTATGATTATGATGATTTAGAGCGGCGGCTGATTCGTCAGGAGCCGGGGAAGGGCAAAGCATGAACGAGAAACGGCACACAATGGAACTGACCACGGAAGAACGGGAGATAATTCTGGCATACCGGCGAGCGGATCAGATCACGCGACGCAATATAAGAGTTATAGCGTTTGATCGAGATGAACCAGTACCGTGCAGAGAAACCGGGCGAGTGGTCGCAATCAATACGGCCCGGAGCTTTTCAGACTTGCGCTGATCGGCACGGCACAGGATCCAGACTTTGACGGATCCGGGCCGCCGTGATACAATGCAGATACAAAAGGTGCTGCCGATGAACGGACAGCCCCGGAGTTATACGTCAGAATGACCGCAAAACTTTCTCAGGGTTTGGGCGGTCATTTTTTTATGTCGTTGATATACGTCAGGACGATAAACACCAGCATGAGCAGTGTCAGCACTTCCATAGTATTCATAAAACATCGCCTCATTCCTTCCGGAAGATTGGCCGACCGTCCACCGTCAAGGCAGCACCCGAAAATCAGTATATCATACAGGCAAAAAGAGAGCCACCCGGCTGAGGGTGGCATTTTTATTATTAAGGTTTTTTGTCGCTGCTTTTTCGCATAGTTGCCAACAGGTTATCCGTTTTAAGACATTCATATTCTGAAAGCAAGGTTATTTGTTCAATAGCATATTTCTGTATACGGGTGCAAATATTTTGAATCATATGCTTATTCATGTGGAGTGCATTGTTTCCGTTAATCGTAACAATGTATTCAAAGTTATCTATAACTTTATCTCCGTGCATTATCGAACCCGCATAAATTCCGATCTGACCAGAGGCCGTTATAAGTTCCATTGCTGCGGAAATGGCCCGATTATGTCGTTCAACGTCGCTTTCAATTTGCTTTTCTATGGCTCGTGAAAATTGCCGTTCCGTTATATATTCAGAGCAAGGTTTTAACGTTCCGTCTGATTCTTTCGTGCAAGCCAAATATTTCCAGTCACAGCCGAGGAGATTAGCGAGAGATTGGAGATCGTCAACAGATATCGTCTGTTTTCCGTTTCGTTTTTCACTGAAAGCAGATCGAGTCATACCGATTGAATCCGCAAGGCCGTAATCTTTTCCGAGCGGAGGATTATATTTATACCCTTTCTTACATTGCGGATTGTCTGATAAACATATTGTCTCCGGGCCTGTCTCATGTCTATACTGCTTTTTCCGTTCCTTTAAATTCTTGTCATTTATGTAATAAGCAGACTTCCTCATAAACTTTTTCCCCCTTGTATATCGCTATATGTATTTTTTTATCCAGTGAGATGTATTTTTCTGCCAAATTGCCAAATATGGTTTATGAAACATTGGTTAACCGATACGAAAACTTATCTGGAAATATTGGCGTCAGTATTGCATTAAATTCATGCATCTGTAAACTATACTATAGCACATGTGCAGACACCAACAAAGATAATTTTTTAAATGGAGCAAAAAAATAATGGATACCGATGAAAGAAATGTAAAACCAAAGTATGGGCGTTTACCTGTTGCAATGCAGCGTTATGGAGTACAGCGGACAGCACTTGAGCGGCTGGCAAGTGAAGCACATGCAAAAATCAAAACTGGCGGATCCGTCCTCTATGACTTCGATCTGTTGGACGCATATATTGATTCACTTCGTAGTGAACAGATGGAAGCGTGACAAATGGCGTGCGTGAAAAAATCCGTTTTTCGGCATATCAAAGAAAATCTATAAAAGAAAGACGGAGGTTTTAAAACCGTGAATATCACACTTAATGTTGATTCAAAAACATTCACACAAAAGCCTAAGGGTCAGGCTATCGTCGGCGGGATCCGCAACAGGTTATGCAATAAGTCATCCATTGTAACGATTACACCGGAAGATCTGGAAGAAGTTATTCAGCGTGGGCAGAGTTTTTCACCGGCTGAAATGTCAGGATTAGATGCAGATGGTTGGGAGTCTCAACAGGTAATTATTGCGGACATTGACAACGAATACACAGTGAGGGGTGAAGACGGCAAGCCGATAAAAGGCCCGGATGGAAAGACCGTCAAAAAGCCGGTTGAATACGTCATTACTCCGGATCGGCTGCGGCTCGCCCTGGGGCCGTACAAGATAACGCCCTATTTCACTTATACGACGTTCAGTAATTCGGAAGACCTTCCGAAGCTCCGGCCAGTGTTCGTGCTTGATGAAAAAATCACAGACAAGGAAAAGGCTACAGACTTAACGGCCCGGATCACGGCACTATTCAACCGGTTTTCCCCCGGATGCTGCGATACTACAATGGTTGATCCAGCCCGGCTGCTGTTCGGGAGCAAGCCCGGAAGCGTGATCTTTGATGATAGGGTTGTAACAACGATAGATCAGCTTGAAGCATTGCCGCCAGTGGAAGACACGAAGAGCAGCGAAGCGAGCACCAGCGATTCCGGAAGCACACACACGATGCAGACAACGGACGAACAGAGAAAGTCCGTCGAGTTTGTCGAGGCGTGGGCGGGTGAGCATGGCGTCACCATATTGCACCGGAAAAAGCGGCGGGGGGATGTCGTGCTGTGTGTGATGTGTCCATGGAAGGATGAACACTCAATGGACAGCGGCTCATCAGAGGCAGCCATCGTAATAAAGCCCGGCGGCACGATCGGTTATAAGTGCCAGCACGCAAGTCACATTGACAAGACGTGGCGAGACTTCCGAGGATTCTATGAGCCGGAGTATCTGGAGCGGGAAGAATTCACGACGCTTGAGCCGGGAGACTATACCGACGTTGGACAGGCGGGGGTTCTGGTTCGTGAGTATGGGGAGATAATGGCCTTTTCAAAGGCTACAGGGTTCCTTGTATATGACGGTTCTGTATGGCGAGAAGATGAGACGCAGGCCCGCAAGCTGTCGCAGCTTCTGACAACACGGCAACTTGAGGAGGCCAGAGAGCGGATCAGGGCAGCCAGGAAGAAACTCGACGAAGCAATAGAAGCGGATCCGCAAGACCCGGAAGCGATCACGGCTGCAAATCTTGCGTTGAAGAGTGAGGAAAAATTCAGGAATTATGTGCTGTCGCGCAGATCCTCCACACGGATTTCATCCACGCTCACGGAAGCGGCCCCACAAGTAGCGGTGAAGGTTGAACAACTGGACGCTGACGGATACCTGTTGAATACACCGGCGGGAACTGTCGATCTCAGAACCGGCGAGATAAAACCGCATTCACCGAAAGACTATTGCACGAAGATAACGACGGTCTCACCGAGCAACGATGGGCGGGAAGAATTCGAGGCTTTTCTGTCTCAGTTATCGTGCGAGGATCCGGATTTTATCCGGTATCTTCAGGAAATAACCGGGCTTGCATGTATCGGGGTTGTCAAAGTAGAGCAGCTAATCACTGCCTACGGAAGCGGCGGGAATGGCAAGAGCACCTTTTTCAATGTCCTGTTCAAAGTCCTGGGGGATTACAGCGGGATGCTATCAGCGGAAACACTGACGGTTCAAAGCCGGAAAAACAAGTCTCCGGAATATGCGGAGCTGCGGGGAAAGCGGCTTGTTATCGCTGCGGAGCTGGAGGAAGGATTACGGCTTGATACTGCGGTTGTGAAAAAGCTGTGCAGCACTGACCCGGTATATGCGGAACGGAAATATAAAGACCCGTTTTATTTCTTTCCTAGCCATCACGTCGTTTTGTTCACGAATCACCTGCCTAAAGTCGGCACGAATGACGACGGCACGTGGTCAAGGCTTCAGGTGCTGCCGTTTCGGGCGAAATTCAGAGGGCAGGCCGGAGAGGTCAAAGACTATGCCGAAGAACTATACCAGAAGTGCGGCGGGTATGTCCTGAGGTGGATGATCGAGGGGGCCGGTATCGTTATACGAAATATGTTCATGATTCGTCAGCCTGATTGCGTGCTTGATGCAATCGGGAAGTACAAGGCCGAAAACGATTGGCTGAGTAAGTTCCTGGATGAATATTGCGATCAGGGCGGCAATTACTCCACGGAGTCAGGGTTGTTATATCGGAGTTATCGCACGTACTGCGACGACATGGGCGAGTTTAAGCGGAGTGCTGCGGATTTTAAAAAGGCAATGGAGGGGCGAGGGTTCAGATATCACAGGTCAAAAGCCGGTATTCAGTGCTACGGTTTGGCACTTAAAGGACAGCTTCAGACGGGCAAAAAGCTGGCTGCTGAGGGCCGTTCTGCTCCATGGGTGTAAGACGATGTAGGTCATTTACTATATTATCAAATTTGAAAATTGACGTTTCCACATGGGAACTTTTGTATTTGTCCTTCACCGTCCTACACCCGATACGAACAAACACAGTAAATATAAGGGTTTTTCGGGTTATCGAGGAATGAAGCATTGAAACAGAAATTCATGGAGGGATGAGAGATTGGAACACACACCACGATCACCCACACGGCAAAACACGGGGAGCATAGCAACTTATAATTCAAAGAATAGGATGGATAGATTGATGGATGATTTAGAAGTAATGAAGCGCGGATACAGAGCAGTGATACAGGCACTTGATAAGTATTCGGATGTAGTGTCTGATTCGGGAGAAATCAAAGACGAAAGCCTTGAAGTGCCTATTGTTTTTGTTAGTGCGATTGTGGGGGCCTTGCTGCGGATCGGCGACAATGTGAAGGAAGGGAACTAATTATGGGATATAAGTATAACATAAATCTTGAAGACATTAACCGGGCACACAATGACATTCTGGACAATGCTGGCATTCCGGATTATCGGTCAGCTTCCGCAACGGCTGCGGAAAGAATCTTGCTTTCAGGGCTGACCCTGATTCTGGCAGAGATCCGGATCCGGAGCAATGTTACTGCACTTTGATTAGATAACCGCCCCCGTCAGTCTGGCCGCCGTGGTTGCGATCGGCGGGGCATCCATAGGAGAAAAACAATCATGAATAAAGAATTAGAGGGGATCCTTCAGGCACATAAAGACGTGCTTGAGTGCTCCGGGATACCTGATTTCTCAGACGGAGCACCCGCCGACTTTATGCGGATTATAGTTTCAGGTTTTGCATTAGTTTTGGATGAATTACGAAAATTGAACAAAATGGAGGAAATGATATATGAACAGCAACGCACTGGAGAAGGTAACAAAGAGAATC
>Ga0256407_10010702_pt1 | contig 12832 bp, 11 predicted proteins | sample RumenRJG_04DNA_FD_193489 | JGI IMG/M metagenome (GOLD analysis project Ga0256407, IMG submission 193489) | Bovine rumen microbial communities from Lethbridge, Alberta, Canada - RJG_04 | ecosystem: Host-associated > Mammals > Digestive system > Stomach > Rumen | place: Canada: Alberta... | reverse complement strand
AAAAAAAAAAAAAAAAAAAAAAAAAAAAAAAAAAAAAAAAAAAAAAAAAAAAAAAAAAATTTTTTTAAAAAAAAAAAAAAAAAAAAAAAAAAAACAAAAAAAAAAAAAAAAAAAAAAAATAATATTAAACTTTACTTTAAATTATTTTCAAAATCTAAATTTTTACAAACATCATAACCTAATTTTTCATAAGGAGTAAAACCAAGAAAACTATGTTTACTACAATCATTATGAGGTAAACCACATAAATAATCAGTTAAATTATTAACAATTTTACCTTGAACATAATAATCATGTTCATCATTTATAATAACCCAAGGAACACTACTATGTTTTTTTGTCCTTAAAGCCATTTCATGATAAAATAAATTTCCTTTTTTTGTATCAATACAATCAAAAATTTGATCTGCAATTGTTTTATTTCTATTTATACATTTATAAAATGTTCTATCAAAATTTTGATAATTTCTAAAAATATTTTGATTAATACAAATTATTAATTCATTATCTTTTAATTCATTTAATATACATGTATACATTAAATTACCATAACATTCATTTTTTCCATGTTGACATGAAAATACATATTGTTCTTTTTCTTTGTCATATCTTTCATATGCATTTCCAAATGGAATTAATCTAACATCTGCTAAAGGATAATTAAATTTAATATATTCATTATAGGAATTTTTTATGAAACGAATACAGTCATCACATAAACTTTCTATATATATTTCTATTTTTGGTTCTAAAGTTTTTGATAATATTATTGTAATTATAATTAGAAATATATATTTTTCCATTTTTAAATTTATTTAATAAAAAAAATATAAGTGTTTTTTTATTTTTTATAATTGAAATTATATAAAATTTTAAAATAATATATATGAATTGTAATATAATTTATATAGGAATTAAAAAATTAAATCATTATTATTAATCTTAATATTATTATTTAATTGAATTAATAATTTTTTTTTACTCTTCATAATAATTCATTATATATTTTTGAAGTGTGATTAATATCTTTAAGAATATTAATTAATTCTATGAATAATTTATTTTTGTATGTATTTAAATTATTTTTAATTTACTCTATATTAATATTATTTTCTTGACAAATATTTTGTACAATAAAATTTGAAGTTGTTCAAAAAATAATTTGTGATTAAAATTGAATTTGAAAATTTTTTGATAAAAAATAATATTTTAATATAGGGTAATTACTAAAATTTTCATCCAGATATCTATATTTGTCAATGTTGTATTTATAAATCATATGAAAATTATCTTAAATTAATATATATTGCTTATTTATTTAAAAACATTTTGATGCAATTTAAAAATTGTTTCTAATTTGAAATTTCATTATCATCATCATATAAATAATCATTATTTAATCTATTAATAAAATATTGATAATCCCAGAATTTTCTTTTAAAAAAACCATAAAAATCATTTTAAAAAGTATTAATATTATTAATAACAAATTCTCCAACATCCCAATTAGAAAAAAATAAAACACCAATCATTTAATAATAGTTCTTTTTCCATTTTTATTTATAATAAGAAATATAATCTTCAGGAATATAATATTTATAACTAATAATATTATTACATAAATTAAAATCATCTTTAGAAATAGGATTAAAAAATATTTCTTTTCCCTTTATTTCTTTATAAATTAAATTATGAACAGTTTCAATATAATTCTTAGTCCACTTAAAATTCTAACTCAATATTGTTTTTTATTGTATTTAATATTAAAAATTTTGATATTATTTTCCCAATTAAACAATAAGCAAAATTTTTTAAAAAATGAATATGAATTTATTTCATATTTATTCATTAATGATTCTTTAAATATTATACCTTCTATTGAAAATGATTTTTCTGAATTTCAAATAAATTGGTTAAGGTTGAATTAAAGGAATTATTTAATGAATTTTTGAAAGAGTTTTTATTAATTTTTGATTTTGGTATTTTTTCTTTTTCTGAATTTGTATTTATAATATTATTTTGAGGTTTATACATTTAATTTATGTATTTATTTTATTTAATTTAAATTTTTAGTTATACTTTTATTATTTTTAAGTGTCTATTTATATTTTTCAATAAGTTTATTTTTGAAAATTTTTTAAATTAAAATTAATATATATTTATGGATGATTATTATCAAAAATATTCAAAACCAATTAATCCATTTACTTATGAGAATGTTATTTTAACTTTAAATAAATGGAATAAAAATATTAGAGAAGAATTAGAAATATTAATTTATACAGGAAATAATATTAAAAATGATTCATTAAATAAAATATTAGTTAATGATAAGAAAAAAATAAATGAGATACTTGAAAAACTAAAATTACTTACAATTAAAGTTATGGAAAATATAAATGATTTATTAATTGAAATAAATAATAAAAAAATTAAAAACTTTGAGCAAAAATATTTTACAAAAATTGAATTAATAAGAGATAATTATAATAAAATAATTTTAAACAATAATAAATTTATAATATCAAATCCAAATTTAATGAAATTAAAAGAAGAATACTTAAAACTATCACGTAAAAAATTTAAAAATCTTGATAAGAAATATTATAATAATGATTTTTATCAAGATTATGATGATGAAATTAATAATAATAATTTAACTCCTTTTAAAAGTTTATTAAAATCTCAAAAACAAAATAAACCAACAAATGAACAATTACAAATGGATTATTATTTAAATGATATGGTAAGAACATTAACAAAAACACAATCAAATAATTTTTCTAAATCATATAATTTTTCAGAAAATGAAAAAGATTCTACATTAAATAATACAATAAATTTTACTAAATCTTCATTAAATAAAACTAATACATCAAATAATTTTAAATCAGAAAATAAAAAATTTAAAAATAATATAAGAAAAAGAGCAAATTCAACATCATTTAAAAATGTTAATTCAATATCATCTTTACAATCAAATAATCAAAATAAAATTAAATTAACTCAATTACAAAATGAAAATTCAGAATTAAAAGATGAACTTTCATTTATGAGAAATAAAATAGAACATTTAACAGAATTATATAATAAATTATCAATAAGAATTGATGAGATTCAACATGAAAATAATTTATTAAAAATTCACAATCAAAAATTAGTAAATTATATAAGTGAAAATTTAAACAAATAATAAAAAAAATATATTTATTGAATTTGAATTAAATAATTTTAATAATATATTAATTTTATTATTATATTATACTCAAAAAAAATTTTTTTTTCTTTTTTAAAAATAATTATTTATTATCAATAATTATCTTTATTTTCATTAACATTATCATTATCATGTTGAATATTATCTAAATCAGTTTTAGTAATTTTTACAATTAAATAACTTTCATAACATTCAATACAATTAATATCATATAAAGCAATTTTCCTATAACCTTCTTTCATTAAAGAAACTGGAATAACACTTCTCCCAATTAAAACATCATCATAATACAATTTAAAATAAATAAAAGATAAATCTTTTTCATAAATATCAAAAACCATATTTTGATTAACTTGAATACTTTCTTGTAATAAATTTCCTCCAAATTTCAAATGAAATTTTTTATTTCTTTCCATATCATTTTTACTTCCAATAACAAAACCTTTTAACAACAAATTTTTTTTTCCAAAATCAATTCCTTCTTTTTTAACTAATTTTTGTATATTAACCATACTAAGTAATCTAATAACAATATACATTTTAGCATTTTCATATTTTTCAATAATTAAACTTTCAGGAAGTAATTTTTTTGGTTTTAAAACATAACCAGAATTTCTATTATTCATAAAAAAAATTTTATTTAATAAAGTATAATTATCTTCATTACTTTGAATATTTAAAGCAGCAACTTGAGCACCAGAAATCCAAATTTTTGATAAATTATAATTATCTGAAGCAAAAGATTGAGGATATGCTTTCATAAATGAATTTGTATTATAATTTATTATTTTTTCTCTTGTTTCTATATTATCAATATATTTTTCTAATTTTGTTGATTTTACTGTTACAAATTCCCATGGTTGATAATTTAATTCTTTTATTTGATTTATTTTAAATTTTGTACCTAACATTCCTCTTATTTTATCTAAGTCTTCTATTGGTTCTTCTTCTATTATTTCATCATCATCTTCTGTATTTGTTTTATGTAAATTTCTATTTTTTTTTGGAGATGATTTTAATATATTTTTTGAATTGTCATTTTTTAAATTTTTAACAAATGATTTAAATGCATTTTGAAATGTATTTATATCTAATTTTAAATTTCTTTTATCTTTAAGATATGATGTATTATCTTCATATTTAATTTTACTTCTTGGAATTATATTTTTATTATCTTTAATTACTCTTTTCCCAGAACATTTAATAATAAATTTCCTTTTTAATTCATCTAAAGTAGGAAAATAATCAGGTGGATTTTTTTGATCTAAAATATATAAATCAACTAAAATTTCATTAAATAACTTAGTCATAATTTTTTGATGATATTTATCTAAATGATTTTCAATAGATAAAATAATAGGATAATCACTATTAACAAAACCGAATTTTTTTAATTGAAGTAAAATATCTTTTAAATGAATTTCTCCACAAAAAGTAAAACCATGAGTAATAATAATATCATCACCATTTCCATCATAACAATCTAATTCAACTAATCTATATCCTTCTAATACACTAAATCCATACATTTCAGGTGTACTATTTGATTTTAATTGATCTCCTGTTAAATATGTATTATGAGTTGAATTTATGAAATAATCATTTAAAGGTCTTTTTTCATTTTGTTGTTTATTCATTTCTATAAAATCTAAAACATTTGTTAAATTTGAATGAAGTAATAAAAAAAATTCATCTAATGATATTGATAATTTTTCATTTTGTTCTTCTGTTATTTTATTTCCTGAATTGAGATTTTCTAATATTTGTAATTTTTCTTTTTTTGGTATTGATTCTTTAAATTGAAGTATTATTTCATATAATTCATTTATTGTTATATTTTCTTTTTGTTTATTTGTAAAGAATTTTAATAAGTTTTCAGGAAGGATTTTTCCAGTATGTATTTCAGGATTATTTGGATCTTTATCATATTTTGCAAAAAGTGATTCAAAATATGAATCTTTCATATATTTTAAAATGTATTTTTCAAATTCATTTTCTTCAATATAACCACTATTATTTTTATCTAAATTTGAAAATTCAATTAATATTTCTCTATAATCCATTCCTAAATTTAATTCATTACAAAAATTAGAAAAATCATCTATATTCCAATATTTATCATAATCTCTATCATAATAATTCCAAATATTATAAATTCTTTTTTTCATAGTAACATCATCAATTAAAATATATTTTTCAAATAAAGCAACAATTGAAGAAAGGAATAAATATAAATCATTTTCATTTCTAAATAAAAAATCATATGATATTTTATTAAAAACAATATGACAAAGTGCTTTATCTAAAATCCAATAATTTGGATTTTTCTTTTTAAATTCATCAATATTTCCATTTTTAGCATCAAATGATATTCCATAAATATCAGTTAATCTAATAATTTCTATTGTATCATTTATACTTTGTAATGATATTTCTTCAGGATCTGGTTCAATTTGATAAATATAATATACTGAATTTTCACCATTTTTTATTATATTTGCATTTATTCCATATATTATTGTATTTAAACCTTCTTCAATATCAATTTTATAATTTCTTTCTTTTAAAAAATCTTTTATTGTTGTAATAATATTTAAATATGTTAAATTATATCTTTTTTTTTCTAATGAATCAATTAATCTTAATTTTTCATATTCCATTTATATAATTTTTTATTTTTATTAAATATTACGTATAAAAATTATTATAATTTTAAATAAAAAATATATTTTAATGGAAAAAAATAATTCAAATGAACATTATTATAAATTAAGTATAGCCCCAATGTTAGATATAACAACAAATCATTTTCGTTCATTTATGAGATTATTAACAAAAGAAACTTTATTATATACAGAAATGATAAATGAAGATACAATATTAAATTCAAAACAAAATGTATTAAAATATAATATAGAACAAAAACCAATTTGTTTACAAATAGGAGGAAATAATCCAGAAAAATTAAATTTATGTTCAATTAAAGCAAAAGATTATAATTATAATGAATTAAATTTTAATTGTGGTTGTCCATCTGGAAAAGTAACAGAAAAAAAATTTGGTGCTTCATTAATGAATGAACCTATTTTAGTCGGTGAATGTGTAAAAGAAATGAATAAAAATATTTTTACTTCTATAAAATGTAGAATTGGATTAAATAAATATGATAAAAAATTTTTAGAAACTTTTATAAATAAAACAAGTGAAATTAGTAATATTAATAAATATATTATTCATTGTAGAATTGCAATAATGGGAATTAATACTATTAAAAATAGAAATATTCCTCCATTACAATATGAAATTATTGATGAATTAAAAGAAAAATTTTCTAAAATAAATTTTGTTGTTAATGGTGGAATTAAAAATTTAAATGATGTTAAAAATTTTAATAATAAAGGTTTTGGATGTATGATTGGAAGAGCTGCATATGATAATCCTTATTTTTTTAGATATGCAGATAGTGAAATTTTTAATAAGAAAAATAATGGTTTTAATAGGAAAGAAATTATTTATAAATATTGTGATTATTGTAATAATTTTTTAAATGATTTTAATGGGAAAATTGGAAAAGGTATTATTAATGAATTAATTAAACCAATTACTAATTTATTTTATGGTGAAAAGAATAATAATGAATATAGAAATTTATTATATAGTATTAATAAATTTAATGATTTAGACAAAAAAAAATATGATATTTTAAATGAACATTTGTATAATGTAGTTGATAATTTTGAAAAAATAAATCCAGAAGCAATGTATAAATTTTAATTTTTTATAATATATATTATATTTATATAAATCTTTAATTATTATTTTATATTTATTATTACTTTATGAATTATATATATATTTTAATTTTCAAATTAATTAATTCTCTAATAAAAAAAATAAATTTAGTTTTAAATTTCTTTTCATTGATTAATAAAATATTACAAAATATTTATATTAATATACATTAACTAATAGTTAATAAAACAAATAAAATAATTATACCGAATATTTCTATTGATAAAACCCAACATCAAAATATATATAAATATTATATCAAATTAAAACTAATTTATTGTAATTTATAAATATTTTTTTCTCTAGAAACCTTTTTTAACATTTCAAGAATACATAATTTTTTTCCTTTAGGTTTAATTTTATCTTGTATTACATAATATTCATCTTTATCAAAATTTGTATCATTATTTAAATTTTCAAATGATATTTCTTCAATTAAATTTACATTAGTTTCATTTATTTTTTTTAGCATAAATTCTCTATTTAAATTTTTATTTGAACCTAAAATTAAAGGAGAAGGTTGAATTTCTGGAATTTTTTTTGGTATAATTGGAGATTTTAATAAAGGATTTAATTGATTTGTAATTATTGCTTCTTCATAATTTTTTGTTTTAGACATTATTTTTTTATTGAAAAAATAATTTAATCTAATTTTTATTATAAAAAATTAAAAAAAAAATTTAATAATTATTAATAATAAAAAATGTATAATGAATTTTATCAATTACCTAATAGAGATGAATTTATTGATGAATTTGAAAAAGAAAAAAAAATTTCTCATAAAAATAGTTTAAATAATAGTATTGATAATAATATTAAAATTAAAAAATGGGATTATTTATATAGTTTGGATAAAATTAAAAAAGATAAATTAAAAGAACAAATTGAAGAAAAGAGAAAAAAAGATGAAGAAGATTTAATTAGTGAATGTACTTTTACACCAAAAATAAATAAAAATAATAATTTTGATAATAGTTTTTCATTAACAAATTATAATTATTCAAGAAATAATATTTATAATAATTTAGATTTTGTTGAAAGAAATAAAATTTGGAATAAAATAAAACAAAATAAAATAAATAATTTATCTAAAACTATTAATGATATAAGAATGAAAGAATGTTATTTTTTACCTGAAATAAATAAGGAAAATTGTTTAAAAAAAATAAAAATAAAAAATAAAACTTGTAATTTATTAGAAGATCCTGAATCATATAATCAATTTATTAAACGTCTTAAAAATAAAAGAGATATGATAGAATTACAAAAAAAAATAGAAAATTCATCTCCTGGTTCAGGTTTAATTTGGAATAATAAACCTAAAACTTTTAATTTAGAATATGATTATAGAAATCATTTATATACTGATAGAATTTTACAAAAAAATAAAAGTAATAAAAATTTAAATGATGATATTAAAAATGAGAATAGTTTTGATAATAAAATAAATATACAAAATTATAGAAATATTGACAGGGATGAATATTATGAAAAAATTTATTTAAAAAATTCTAATGATATTAATTTTAATAATTATAATAATAATCAAAATTATTATATTAATAATAAAAATATTAATAATAAAAATAATGATAATATTAATAATAATATAAATAATAATATTAATTATAATAATATTATTCAAAAAGAAAATAATATTTTATTTAATAAACCAATTGATTATAATAAAGCTGTTTTAGTATTACATAATGAATTATATTCATTTAACCTTTTATCAGAAGAGTATTATTAATAAATATTTAATTTAATAATTTAATTTTTTATTAACCATTAAAATATTTTTATATAATTAAAACTTATATAATAAAAAAAAATTAAATATAATAGTCGCTATGAAATCAGTCAAGTTATGGATATATTGGGATTACTTTCGGTATGTTCAAAACAGATTGACGGAGCGACATAAATTTTTAATATAAAAATAATATTATTTAAAATATTATTAATTCTAAAAAAATGTTAATTTAAAAAAATTAATAATTTTAATTAATAAATAATATATATATATATATAAAAATTAAAAAATTAATTCATTATTTATTATTATTATTATTTATTTTTTTTTGTAAATCATCTTTCAAACTCATAAAATGAACTGCAAGTTTATATAAAGATTCACTTATTAATTTATGTTCTTCATTAACTCTAAATTTTTGTTCTTCATAAGATTTTTTATAAAATTCTAAATCTTCACCTTTATCTTTTTCATTTTCTTCTTTTTCTTCTTTTAAATTTTTTATAATTTCTTCTTTTTGTAAATTTTGTAATTTTAAATTTTGAATTTCATTTTTTAATCTTATTATTTCTGCATCATTTGAATGATTATTAATAGAATTATAATTATTATTATTTATATTTCCTATTTTATTATTATTTTTTTTTATTAATGTATTACTAGAATTTTCTGTTTTTAATTTTTCATTTTCTTTTTGTAATGCCTTATATTCATTTATTAAATTTATTTTTTCAGTTAACATTTTTTCATTTAAATTTTTATGAGATATTAATTCACTTTTAAATTTATCTATTTCATTTTTATTATTTATTAATGTTTCATGTAATTCATTTTCTATTTTATTTTTCTCTGATTTTAATTTATCATAATCAATTTTTAATTTTTGAAAATTTAATTCTACTTTTTGAATCTCTAATTCTGCTTTTTCTTTTTCAATTCCTAATTTTTCATTTTCTATTTTTAATCTTTCTTTTTCTTGAATTAATTCAGTATATTCTTTTTCAGAAATTTGTCTCATTTCTTCATCAGACATTTATTTAATTTAATTAATATTTATTTTCTAAAATATAATAATATAATATTTATTTATTTGATAGAAATAAAAATTTATAATATTTATAATATTAAAATTAAAAAAAAAATTAAAAATCAAATATTTATTTAATTATTAATAGAAGTAGAAACTTCAAATTTCCCTTCAACTTCCCTTCCATTTTGTAAAATATTAATATAAAAAAAATGTAATTCTTCAGGAGTATCAATATTTTTAATATTATTAATTTCATTTTCATTACTTATATTTGAATTAATAGATTTAGTAATTTTTTTATTAATAGAACTTTGAGTAGAAGTAATTTGTTCATTTGAATTAATACTATTAGCATTAATTATTTTATTATCTTTTTGAAATACATTAATTGGAATTACACTTTGTGATTTTTGATGATTAATTTTTGTATATATTTGATTATAAATAACTTTAATTTTATTAATTGAAGAAGTATTTGAATTTGAAATAGGAGTATTTAATTGTTCATTAGAAAAAGAATTTGTAGAATTATCTCTTTTTTTTATATCAGTTTTTGTATTATTAAATTTATATTTTTGAGAATTAAATGAATTTTTAAATAAATTTGATGATGAATTATTATTACTTGATGAAAATAAATATTCACTTTCATCAAATTTATTTCTTTTTCTATAATTTTTTGAATTATTTGAATTTTCTTTTCTTAAATAATTCTTACTTGAATAACTTTGAGTAAATGAAATACCTAAATTTTTTCTTGATTGATTTGGACTTTTAATATTTGAAGAAAATTGAGAAAAATTAAATAATTGATTATTTAAATATGATATTGGTTTTTTTATGTAATTATTTTTTTCAATATTATTATTATTTTTTCTTTGAGTACTATAAGATGATAAATAATTATTTTGTCTATTTGATGAATAATTTTTATAAAAATCTGAAATAAATTTATTTTTGTTGTTTGAAAGATTTGAAGTACGTTGATAATGATTTTCTAATTGAATATTATTATCATTACTTGTTTTCATAATTCTTTGAGTTTCTGATAATATATTTTTCATATTTAATTTTGTATGTGTTAATGGTGACATAAATGTTATATTTTTTAGTTTTAAATTCTTTTTTATTAATCCTGAAACATATGAAGACATTAATTATTTTAATTAAAACAATTTAAAAAAAATATTGAATTAATAATAATTATAGAATTAATATTATAAATATTATCAAAATTCAGTTTTAATAATTAAATAAACTTTTAATTATTCTTTAATTATTTTATTAAAGAATAAATTATTTTCATAAATAAAATACTAGATTAAAAATGAAAGAAAAAAATAAGAACATGAATAGCATTATCAATAAATACAAATCATAGATTTAGTTATACATAACTATTGTCAACTGAAAAAAGAGCAAATTTATTAATATATGAAAATTAAATTTATTAGTATTAGAAAATATATTATCAAATGGTAAATATTACATTGTAACTTTATTTAAAGAATTTATAATTCTAAATTTTTAAGAAGATATTATAAAAAAAAGGAATCATTACCAAGAATTAAAAAAGTTTCAAAATATTATTATGAAACTTCAGTTATTTTTCTAAATTATACTTCACTTTTTGAAGCTAAATTTATTTATAAGAATATTATAGAAAAACAAAAAGTAATTGACCAAATTCAAGAATAGAAGATAAAAAAGATAAAAATATAAATAAAAAAAAAATAAAAATTATTTAAATAAAAAAATGTTTAATGATACTGCTTCTTATGAAATTTTAAATCAGAGATAATCTATTTTGAGAATTGTTTTTGGTTTAAAAAATGAAAATGATAAATTAAATATTTTTAATTCAGATGATGAAAAAAAAAATGATAAAATTAATGATATACAGAATTTAATAGATGAAATAACTAAATATGAAAATAATAAACCAAAAGTATTATTAAATAATTCAAGTAAAGTAAAATTAAAATTAGGAATTCCTAATTTAAGAAATAAACCAAAATTATCTAAACAAAATTCTCAAAATGGAAATTTAAAAACAATAATGGATTATAAAAATAAAACAAATATTTTACAAACAACTTCTTTATGAACTTTTTCACCAAATTCAACTAATTATAATAAAATATAAAATTCAACATCAAGGAATTTAAAAAAATATATGATATTATTAAGTAATAATTCAATAAATTCAAATAGATAATATTATCATAATTCAACTCATTCAATGCTGAAAATAAATGTTTCATCATCATCAAAAGAAAAAAAATTAGATTATTATCAATTAACAGTATTGATAATAACAATCATAATTATATTATTTTTAAAAATATGAATATCTCTAATATAAAATCTCCTCCTGATGTTAATAAAACTCATAAAAAATTAAAAGTGTATTAGGAACAAATAATGGAATTGTATAATAAAATCTTTAAATAAAAATTTTAATATTAGTAATATAGATAGAGAAAAAAAAATTTTAAATATAAAACAAAATGATAAAAAAAGAAGAATTAAATCTTCTTTTTTTTTACATGATATGGATTTTTTTTAAGAAAGAAATAAAAAATATAATTTATGCATAATAAAATATTTGTATTTAAATATTTTAATTCAAATTTTTTGATTAATCATATATTATTAATTATTATTTTTTTATTATTTATTTCCCAATATTTTATTTAAAAAAGTTTTTTTATAAAAATAGTATAAATACAACAATAATTATATTTCATAATTGAATAAATTATCAAAACAATTATTTAGAATATTATTATTAAAATTATCATTTTGTTGTGAATAATAAAAATCTTAAAAGAATAATAAATATATATAATATTATTAATGGAATTCATAATTTTTTTAATATTTAATTTTTTATAATAAAAATAACAAAATAATATTTATTTATTTTTATTTCAAATAATAATTTTTTTCAAAATTCATCATATCTCCAATCTCCATAATATATATTAAATTAATTAAAAAAAATTTTTATACAAATAATATGGGGATTGGGGAT
>Ga0256407_10010700_pt1 | contig 12833 bp, 10 predicted proteins | sample RumenRJG_04DNA_FD_193489 | JGI IMG/M metagenome (GOLD analysis project Ga0256407, IMG submission 193489) | Bovine rumen microbial communities from Lethbridge, Alberta, Canada - RJG_04 | ecosystem: Host-associated > Mammals > Digestive system > Stomach > Rumen | place: Canada: Alberta... | reverse complement strand
AGAGGAAGCGGCAGAGCACCTTGATGGCGTTGGCGCGCTTCTTGTTGATGTCGTCGCCGGAGTGGCCGCCGATGAGTCCCTTCAGCTGTCCGCGCATGAAGAATGAACCGGCGGGAGCCTCTTCGCGCTTGAAGTTGAATGTGGCCTGCGTGTTACGTCCACCGGCACACGAGACGAAGATTTCGCCTTCGTCCTCTGAGTCGAGGTTGATGAGGTAGTCGCCTGTCATGAAGCCAGACTTCATACCTTCGGCCCCCGTCAGTCCTGTCTCCTCGTCGCGCGTGAAGACACACTCGATGGGGCCGTGCTCTACGTCGTCAGAGTCGAGGATGGCCAGTTCGATGGCGCAGCCGATGCCGTCGTCAGCACCTAAGGTGGTGCCCTCGGCGGTCAGCCACTCGCCGTCGATATAAGTACGGATAGGGTCGTTGTCGAAGTCGAACGCTACGTCAACCAGTTTGTCGCACACCATATCCATGTGGCTTTGTAGGATGACCGTCTTGCGGTTCTCGTATCCCTTGGTGGCGGGCTTGCGTATGATGACGTTGCCCGTCTCATCGACCTTCGTGTCGAGTCCGCGGCTCTCGCCCCAGTTCTTGAGGTATTCAATCATTTTCTCCTCGCGCTTCGACGGGCGGGGAATCTCATTAATCTTGGCAAACTGTTCGAAGACAACTGCCGGTTTTAAATCTTTCTTTTCCATAGTTGCGATTTATTTGTGCTTCTGATAATATTCCAGTGCCAGCTGTACGTTCTTGGCGATGGCTTCCGACGAGAATGTTGCTCCTGTCACGCCGTCGACCTTCTGTGCAGCGGCGTCCTTCACCTTCAGTCCGTCCCACTTGTTCAGCAAAGCTTTCTTGACACGAGCCATATACTTGGGCGTCTCCTGATTCTTCAGGAACTCAACCTTCTCCACCTTGTTCTTCTTGATGTAGACCTTGACGGGAGTCGTACTGACGTAGCCCTGTACGTCCTTGCCCAGCGTTGTGGTGTTGACCACATACATACCGTCCTCCTTCGTCATAATCTCATCGTCTTTCTGGCCGGCACTCACGAGGGTGACGGTCAAAGCGAGTAGTGCCAATGCACCAAAAATGCTTTTCTTCATGTAGGTTTATTATTTGATAAGTACTTTCTTGTTGTCTTTGACGTAAATTCCCTTCGAAGGTTTCATACACCTTATTAGTAAAGATTGTGCAAAGATACGCATTTTCTGCGAAACGGCAAAGGCTTTTCGTAACTTTATAAGAATAATGAAAGAGGAGCATCCCAAGCGGGGTGCTCCTCGTTCGATTTAGTCGTGTAGTACGTTTGTTTACTTGAACTACGTTCGAGTAACGTTACTTCAGCGCCTTGTTCAGCATGAAGTAGACCTCGTTGTTGCGGAGGGTCTGCTTGAAGTCGGCGATGTTGGTGTCCTTGTTGATCTTGACATACTCGATGCCAGCCATCTCGGCAAAGTCCTCCCAGTACTCCTCGTTGATGTCGTACGAGAAGGCTGAGTGGTGAGTACCGCCAGCGAGAATCCAGGCGGCAGCACCAATCTCGAACGTGGGCTGCGGAATCCACAGGGCAGAGGCAACGGGCAGCTTGGGCATCGGCTTCGGCTCGATGCACTCCACCTCCTGAGAAATGAGGCGGAAACGGTTGCCGAGGTCGACGACAGTAGCCTTGATACCAGCGCCGGTCTTCGAGGTGAAGACGAGGCGGGCGGTCTGCTGCTTGCGGATACCAATGCCGAGGAAGTGAACCTCGAGCTTGGGTTTGTCGGTAGCGATGAGCGGGCAGATCTCGAGCATGTGGCTCTGCAGGCACGATGAGCGGTCGCCAGCGAAGTTCAGCGTGTAGTCCTCGAGGAACGAGCAGCCGATAGGCATACCCTGCTGGATGACCCAGAGCGTGCGGTAGAGGCAGGCGGTCTTCCAGTCGCCCTCAGCGCCGAAGCCGTAGCCTTCCTGCATCAAGCGCTGCGAAGCCAGACCGGGAATCTGGTCGAAGCCGCAGAAGTTCGGGTCGTCGATATTGGCGTCGCCGAGGTCGTCGAAGTTGGTGGTGAAGGCAGTAGCGCCCTCATCCTTCAGCACGCGACGCAGGGCAATCTCAGCCTTTGCGGCGTTCTTCACTTTCTCCCAATAAACAGCTTCGCCGCTTTCGTCTATCTTAATGGTATACAGCTTCTTATACTCCTCAACGAGTGCGTCGGCCTCAGCGTCGGTCACCTGCTTGAAGTACTCCATCAGCGAGCTCACGGGATAGTAGTCGACATGATAGCCCAGACGCTGCTCGAACTCCACGCGGTCGCCGTCGGTAACGGCCACATTGTTCATGTTCATACCGAACATCAGGCAGCGCACGTTATGAGCGTCAGCCACACCAGCAGCTACGCGAGCCCAGACGGCAATCTGCTGCTGAGCCTTCTCGTCCTTCCAGTAGCCGCAGACCACCTTGCGGGCAATGCGCATACGGGTGCAGATGTGTCCGAACTCGATGTCGCCGTGAGCGCTCTGGTTCAGGTTCATGAAGTCCATGTCGATGTCGGCCCAGGGAATCTCGGCATTGTACTGGGTGTGGAAATGGAGTAGGGGTTTCTGTAATTGCTGCAGACCCTTGATCCACATCTTAGCGGGCGAGAAGGTGTGCATCCACGTGATGATACCCACGCACTTCTCGTCGTTGTTGGCAGCCAGCATCACCTGCTCTACTTCCTTCGAGCTGTTGGCTGTGCCCTTATATACAATCTTCACGGGGATATTGCCGCTCTTGTTCAGACCGTCGACCATCTCCTTTGAGTGTCCGTCAACTGCTACGACTGCATCACCTCCATAGAGCAACTGTGCACCAGTTACCCACCAAATCTCTAAATTTTCAAACATAATATTTGGCCCCCCACTAACTCCCCTGAGGGGGAGGACCGTAACAGGGCTTGGGTCTTGAATTATTGGTATTGATAGTTTCTTTACTATAGTATCCCCCTCGGGGGATGAAAGGGGGGCTTACTTTTTCTTCTGTCCGTAGTACGCGTTTGGTCCGTGCTTGCGCATATAGTGCTTCTCGACGAGCAGCGGGTTCATGGTCGTATTCGGGTTGACCGAGAACGACACGAAGGCCATCTTGGCACACTGCTCCATCACTTTGGCGTTGTAGACGGCATTGTCGGGCGATGTGCCCCACGAGAACGGTCCGTGATTCTTCACCAATACGGCGGGTGTATGGTCGGGATTGATCTTGCGGATGTTCAGGATCTCGTCAACGATGACGTTGCCCGTCTCTAACTCATACTGTCCCTTCACCTCTGCCTCAGTCATATCGCGCGTACAGGGGATGTCCTGATAGAAGTAGTCGGCGTGTGTAGTGCCGATGTTGGGAATGTCGCGGCCTGCCTGTGCAAAGGCTGTAGCATAGGTGGAGTGGGTGTGTACGACGCCCTGAATGTTGGGGAATGCCTTATATAATACAAGGTGTGTGGGCGTGTCGCTCGACGGGTTGAGTTCTCCGTCGACCACCTCGCCGGTGTTCAGGTCTACAACGACCATATCCTCAGCTTTCATCTCGTCGTAACTGACGCCCGACGGCTTGATGACAACGAGGCCTTTCTCGCGGTCGATACCCGAGACGTTGCCCCATGTAAAGATGACCAAACCCTGCTTCACGAGGTCAAGATTGGCCTTGAATACTTTCTGTTTCAGTTCTTCTAACATAATGTTCAATTTTCAATTGTTTACATCTTAAAGTTTAGTTCCTCGTCGTAAATACGACGGTTGAAACGATAGAGAGAGGCACCACGCTTCGAACTTTTCTTGTCAATGAGCTCCGTCTTCTCGATGAAGTCCATATCCTTGACGCGCTTGCGGAAATTGCGCTTGTCAAGCTCTGCGCCGTAAACCACCTCGTAGAGCCGCTGCAACTGTGTGAGTGTGAACAGGTGAGGCAGGAGTCGGAAGCCGATAGGTTCGGTCTTCAGCTTGTCCTGCATCAGCCGATGGGCTTTACTGACCATCTCGTTATGGTCGGAATACATCTGTGGAATATTGTCTACATCGACCCATTCCAATCCATGTTCCAGTCGCAGTTTCTCGTCATATTCACTCACGTTGATGAGTGCGTAGTAGGCTATAGATACCACACGTTCGCCCGGGTCGCGGTCAACTCTTCCAAAAGCGCCCACCTGATTCATGTAGATGTGACGCATACCTGTCAGTTCGTAGAGTGTACGCTTTGCGGCATCGTCAACATCCTCGTCGGCGGCGACGAAGCCTCCATAGAGGCTCCATTCGCCACGTCCGGGATTATATTTTCTGCGACCGATCAGAATCTTCAGCTTACCTTCGTCAAAGCCGAAGATAATGCAGTCGACCGATACCAGAACTTTGGTGTATCCTTCGTAGTATTTCATCGTTTACCAGAAGTATGCATAGAAGCAGGCGCAGAGGCCGATGACGACGAGTGTACCAATGACGTCGAAGGCACCCCAGCTCTCCTTGATAGACTTCTTGAAATCAGCCGAGAAGGTGATGGCGTCGACTTGCTCTTTCGAGGGTGCAGGTGTGAAGAAGCTCACAGCCACCATCAGCAGGATGATGAACACCAGCAGCCAGCACTCGAAGATGAGCCAGTTGGTCTGCCAGAACCAAGCGGTGTTCTCCCAGAAAGCACCATCCATAGCAGCCTTGCCTGAGTCGGTGACGACGTTGGTAATCAGGCGGATCATACCGATGAGGAAGCCGCCGATAAGTCCCCATTCACCAGCCTTCGGCGTAATCTTCTTCGAGAAGATACCGAGGGTGAACACAGCCACCATAGCCGGAGCAATGAGCGACTGGATGTCCTGCAGGTAAGAGTAGAGGTTGCCCATGTTCATCATGATAGGCATCCAAGCCAGACCGAGCAGCACGACAACGACGGTAGCGGTACGGCCGACAAAGACGTAGTGAGCCTCGCTCTTACCCTTCTTCATGGGCTTGTAGAAGTCCTCGGTGAAGAGGGTAGCGCAGCTGTTGAAGAAGGCTGCCAACGAAGCGACGAGTGCGCAGACGAAACCGATAGTCACGATACCCTTGATGCCGGCAGGCAGGATGTTCTTCACCATCATGGCGAAAGCGCCGTCGGTCGACTCGTGGTTCATGATGTCCATCTCGATACCGCTGCCGCTCTTCAGCGAGAGGGCATAGGCAATCATACCGGGAATGAGGAACATGAAGCAGGGGAGAATCTTGAAGAAACCGGCAGCGATGGTACCGCGACGAGCGCGCTTCATCACCTCCTTGTTGTCCTCACCAGGCACCTGACCGAGTACACGCTGAACGATATGCTGGTCAGTACACCAGTACCAGAAACCGATGATTGAGGCACCGAGGAACACCACGTAGCCCGGGAACTGCGGATACATCGGGTCGGCGGGATCGGGATGGAACATGTGGGTTGTTCCGAAACCGTCGTGGGCAGCGTTACAAACGCGCATCATCTCGCTCCAACCAGCCGTGATGCTGCCGTCGCCGAGCATGTTCAGACCGAGGAACAGCACGAGGAACGAGCCTATAATAAGAATAGGTGTCTGGATGGTAGAGAGCGTCATCACACCCTTCATACCGCCGAAGACGGTGAAGACTGCCGTGATGGCAATCAGGCCGATAGCGCCGTACCAGAACGGGATGCCGAGCAGGAACTTGAAGAAGATGCCGCCCGTGAAGGCCGTCACCGACACCTTGGTGAGCACGTAGGCCACCAGCGTGATGATTGACAGCCACGAACCCGTGCGCTGGGTGTAGCGGAACTTCAGGAAGTCGGGCATCGTGATGATCTTGCCCATCTTGTTGATGAGCAGCTGATAGAAGGGAACGAAGAGCCAGCCGAGGATGAGGATCATCCAGCCCTGCATCTCCCAGTGAGCCATACCGACGCCGTCCTTAGCACCAGTTCCGGCGAGACCTACAAGGTGCTCGGAGCCGATGTTGGCGGCAAAAATGGCCATACCGATTACGTACCAAGGTTCGCCCTTACCGAAGAGGTAAGCTGACGAATCTTCGCCCTGCTGGGCTTTCTTGTCTTTCCAAATGGCATACCATACAGCTGCCACCACTCCTAACAGGCCGACGATGAGAACTACCCAGTCGAGCCAGATGAATTCATGTGAACTCCAATTCATAAGATTAATTTTCTATTTGACGATTAACAATTTACTATTTATTTACGATTCTTCCACATAGCAGTCATGTCTTCGAGGGTCTTGCCTTTGGTCTCGGGAACGAGCTTCCAGACGAAGAGGGCGGCGATGACACAGATGATGCCGTAGAGACCGTAGGTGAACCAGTGGCCGAAGTCGTCACCCTCGGTGAGGTGCATATTGAACATAGGCACGAACGACGACGAGACGATGAAGTTTGAAATCCACTGGAAAGCGACGGCGATGGCTACTGCGCCACCACGAATGGTGTTGGGGAAGATCTCGGCAATGAGCACCCACGTGATGGGACCCCACGAGAACATGAACGAGGCCGAGTAGACCAGCAGCGAGGCTGCGGTGACTAAGGCCATGCTCTGGTTGCCGAAGGTGACGGCGACGCCGAAAGCGCCAATAGCCATACCTAACGAACCGCAGATGAGCAGCGGCTTGCGGCCCCACTTCTCGACGGTGAAGATAGCCACGAGGGTGAACAGGATGTTGATGACGCCCATGAAGACGGTCAGCATCATCGGGTCGTCCATACCCATATCGCCGAAGATGCGCGGAGCGTAGTACAGAACGGCGTTGATGCCGACGGCCTGCTGGAACACGCTGAGCATGATACCCACGAAGATGCAGACGAAACCGTAGGTCATCAGCTTCTCGGTCTTCACAACCATCGTGTCCTTGATGTCCTGCAGAATCTGGGCGGCCTTGCTCTGTCCGTTGATCTTCGACAGGATGCCCAGAGCCTTCTGGTCCTGACCGATGCTGACGAGATAACGCGGTGTCTCGGGAACGAAGCAGATGAGCAGGGCGAAGAGTCCTGCGGGAACTGCCTCAGAACCAAACATATAGCGCCAACCGGTTTCCACCGTCCACTGTGCTGCGGGGGCGATGTCAGCAATCTGCTTGCCAATATCCTCGACGAGCGGCTGGATGTGGTCGCCTAAGATGAAGAAGTTGACGAAGTAGACCACTAACTGGCCGAAGATGATGGCAAACTGGTTCCACGACACGAGCATACCTCTAATATTAGAGGGGGCCACCTCGCCGATGTACATCGGGCAGATAGCCGAAGCCAGTCCTACGCCGACGCCACCGATGACGCGATAGAAGTTGAACATCAGAGCCAGCGAATAGGAAGGCTGTCCGTATTCAAAGAACAGGAACTCAGGGTCCATCGAGCCTAATGCTGAGATAAAGAACAGCAGGCCTGCAATGATCAGCGACTTCTTACGGCCGAGGTTCGTAGCTAAGAATCCTGAGAGTGCCGAGCCGATGATACAGCCGATAAGTGCCGAAGCAGAAGTAAAGCCGTGCCAGCCGTCGGTGTAGTCGAAGTCGCCTGCCGTCTTGAAGAAAGCCTGCAGACCCTTCTCGGCGCCCGAGATAACAGCGGTGTCATATCCGAACAGCAGTCCGCCCAAGACGGCCACCATAACGATACTGATGAGGTAGCTCTTGGAGCCTGACTCACCCCCTTGCCCCTCCCTGTGAGGGAGGGGAGTTGTTACTGTATTCGCTTGATTGTTATTTTCCATATTATTTCATCATTTTGGTAATCACTCCCTCCCTACAGGGAGGGTAGGGGTGGGTCTTTTACTTAATTGAAAATTTGTATGCTGCGTGGCTGTAGTAAGGCTTCTCGGGAGTCACTACCGGGCTGGCCCATTCAGGATGGTTGGGCGAGTCGGGATACTTCTGGCTCTCAAGGCAGACGCTGACGTGCTGCGGATACTTCTTGCCGAGCTTGCGGACGACATTCTCCTCGCCGCCGACACCCTGGAAGTTGCCGCTATACACCTGTACGCCAGGCTCGTTGGTGAACATCTCCATGAAGATACCGCTCTTCGGGCTGTAGAGGCTGGCGCAGACCTGTGTGTCGTCGCCGGCGGTGTTCAGACACCAGTTGTGGTCGTAGCCGTGAGCGTTCTTCGTCTGGTAGTATTCCGACTTGATGCTGTCGCCAACGGCGTGCGGTGTGCGGAAGTCCATCGGAGTGCCTTCTACGGGCAGGATCTTGCCAGTAGGCATGTAGCTGAAGTCAGCCTCGGTGAAGTTGTCGGCATTGACGTAGAGCACCTGGTCGTAGGCAGCCGACTCGAAGTCGCCGCTCAGGTTGTAGTAGTTGTGGTTCGTCTGGTTGATGATGGTCGGTTTGTCGGTTGTTGCCTCCCAAACGATGTCGAGCACGTTGTCAGCCGTCACCTTATAGGTCGTCGTAGCCACCACGTTTCCGGGGAATCCGTTCTCGCCGTCGGCAGCCTTGATCTGCAGCTTGATGAGCGAGTCGTTGACCTCAATCACGTCGTACACCTGGTTCATCCATCCCGTAGCGCCGCCGCCGTGCAGGCAGTGGATGCGTGTGTCGCCCTCGTGCGGGTCGTTCTGACGCAGCTGATACTCCACGCCGTCGAGCGTGAACTTACCGTCGCAGATGCGGTTAGCATAGCGGCCTACGCTTGATCCGTAGTCGGTGGGCGTGTTCAGCGTGTCGGCATACTGTGCGATGTTGTCGAAGCCGAGCACTACGTCTGTGGGCTTGCCGTCCTTGTCGGGAACGACGAGCGACACCACACGTCCGCCGTAGTTGGTGATGCACACCTCCATACCGTTCTGGTTCTTCAGCGTGTAGAGCTTCACGGGCTTGTCTTGAAGCGTTGTGTCGAACTTGGCAGGGTCGAGACCCGATACCGTAAGCTGCGGAGCCTGCTGTCCGCCAGCACATGAGGCGAGCATTGCCGTTGCAACACCCATGCCCATAATGATACCTTTCAGGTTCTTCATTGTTACTTGGTTTTTAGTTTAATTAAACTGGTTTTTAAAATTTGGGTGTAAATTTACAACTTATTTTTGAAACAACCATAAAAAAATCGGAAAAAAAAGCGGTAAGGTGTTATTTTTACACCCTACCGCTCATTATTTAACGGATTTTAATTGTCAATTGTCCGCTCGGCGACGTCAGAAGACGCTTCGCTTGCGAAGAATTATCCATTATCAATTCTCAAAGACTACTCGCCTTTCTCCATCTTAGCCTTCAGTTCAGCGAGCACGTCGATGTCGCCCAGTGTGGTGCTGGCAGCAACGTTCTCAATCTTCGGCGTATCGTCCTTCTTGGCGGCACGCGGAGCCTTCTTGGCGGCAGCCTTCTTCTCCTCGCGGGCGGGATCCTCGAAGGTGCGGCTGTGGCTCAGGATGATGCGCTTAGAGTCCTTGTTGAACTCAATGACCTTGAAGGGCAGTTCCTCGCCCAGCTGAGCCTGTGAGCCATCTTCCTTCTGCAGGTGCTTCGGAGTAGCGAAGCCTTCAACGTTCTCGTCGAGGGCAACGACGGCACCCTTCTCCAGCAGCTCGGTAATCTTACCAGTGTGGACAGAGCCGACGGTGTACTTCTCCTCGAAGACGTCCCAAGGATTATCCTCAAGCTGCTTGTGACCGAGGCTCAGGCGACGGTTCTCCTTGTCGATGTCGAGCACGATGACGTCGATGGGGGCGCCCACCTGTGTGAACTCTGAGGGGTGCTTCACCTTCTTCGTCCAGCTCAGGTCGCTGATGTGAATCAGACCGTCAACACCTTCCTCAAGCTCGACAAACACGCCGAAGTTGGTGAAGTTGCGAACCTTAGCGTTATGCTTCGAACCGATGGGGTACTTGGCCTCGATAGCCTCCCAGGGATCTTCCTTCAGCTGCTTGATACCCAGCGACATCTTGCGCTCGTCGCGGTCGAGAGTCAGGATGACTGCCTCCACCTCGTCGCCAACCTTCAGGAACTCCTGAGCTGAACGCAGGTGCTGGCTCCATGACATCTCGCTGACGTGGATCAGACCCTCAACACCAGGCTGAATCTCAACGAATGCACCGTAGTCGGCAATGACGACAACCTTACCAGTCACGTGGTCGCCAACCTTGAGGTTAGCATCCAGAGCATCCCAGGGATGCGGAGTGAGCTGCTTCAGACCGAGGGCGATGCGCTTCTTCTCGTCGTCGAAGTCGAGGATAACGACGTTGATCTTCTGGTCGAGCTCGACAACCTTCTTCGGGTCGTCGACGCGGCCCCAGCTGAGGTCGGTGATGTGGATGAGTCCGTCAACACCGCCCAGGTCGACGAATACACCGTAAGAAGTAATGTTCTTGACGGTACCTTCGAGGATCTGACCCTTCTCGAGCTTGCCGATGATCTCCTTCTTCTGTGCCTCCAGCTCAGCCTCGATGAGAGCCTTGTGAGAGACGACAACGTTGCGGAACTCCTGGTTGATCTTCACGATCTTGAACTCCATCGTCTTACCAACGAACTGGTCGTAGTCACGTATGGGGTGAACGTCGATTTGTGAACCGGGCAGGAAGGCCTCGATGCCGAATACGTCGACAATCATACCACCCTTCGTGCGGCACTTGATGAAGCCCTGGCAGATCTCCTCAGCCTCAAGAGCTGCGTTGACGCGGTCCCAAGCCTTGCTCAGGCGAGCCTTCTTGTGCGACAGGATGAGCTGACCCTTCTTGTCCTCAGCGCTCTCAACATACACCTCAACGGTGTCGCCGATCTTCAGGTCGGGGTTGTAACGGAACTCAGAAGCGGGGATGATGCCGTCGCTCTTGTAGCCGATGTTGACAACAACCTCTTTCTTGTCGACCGAGATAACCTTACCGTCAACTACCTGATGGTCGGCCACCTTGTTCAGCGTTTCGTCGTAGGCCTTGTCGAGCTCTTCCTTGCTGACGCTTGCTACGGTACCATTCTCAAACTCGTCCCAATTGAAGTCGTCGAGCGGCTTAACGTTCTTTGTTAATTCTGACATAATTTTAATTCTCTTGCCCTTTCTCGCGAACAGGGCTTTTCTTTGACCAAGACAGGCGTTTGCAAGGTCGTATTTTAGTGGTTAATAATGAATAGGTGCAGCGCCTGTTCCGCATCCTATCTGCCCGTTTTGGGCAAAGCGGCTGCAAAGTTACTGATTTTCAACGAGAAAAAAGCACCGGCTCGATAGAAAGCCGATGCTTTTACATTTATTTAACACTTTGAGTTGGTCTGAGATAAAACGGAGCCTTAGTATCACAGTTTTGTTTAAAGGGTATCTCACGTTATTTTTATATAAAGTACACAAAGGGGATGCGGTTCTTCGCAAGCGAAGCGTCCCTGCGGGCCGAGCGCTTTTTGTGTACTTCAAGGAGTAAATGAATTCGTTAATGGCTGCGAAAATTTTGTGAATGACCGCGAAAATTTTGAGAATGGACGCGAAAATTTTGAGAATGGACGCGAAAATTTTGAGAGCTGCCGCGCCGTTTTTTTGAATGTAAGACGAGGGTTGGGACGCGTGCTTTTTGTGTGCCTTTTTGGACGAATAATTTGCAGGGGTCGTTTTTTTGTCGTACCTTTGCAGCAACCTTTTCGTCATAACGATAGCAGATATGAGAATGAACACAGGAAAAACGGCCGGTGGCGACTATAGTCACTATACGGTGGAAGAGCGGATGCCGCTGCTGGAATGGCTGCTCGGCCATTTGGGACAGACGCGTTCGAAGGTGAAGGCGACGCTGCAGGGGCGCGGCATCAAGGTTGACGGGAAGACCGTCTCGCAGTTTGACTTCATGCTGGAGCCCGGCATGAAGGTGGCCGTGTCGAACACGAAGCGCAACCAGAAGGGTTTCAAAAGCCGCTATGTGAAGATTGTGTATGAGGATCGCTGGCTGATAGTGGTCGAGAAAGCTGTGGGCATCTTGTCGATGGCTGCCGGTCACTCGTCGCTGAACGTGAAAGCGGTGCTCGACGACTACTTCAAGAAGTCGCGCCAGCATTGTACGGCGCACGTCGTCCACCGTCTGGACCGCGACACCAGCGGACTGATGGTGTATGCCAAGGACATGGAGACGGAGCAGATTCTGGAGCACAACTGGCACGACATCGTCTACGACCGCCGCTACGTGGCTGTGGTGAGCGGCGAGATGGAGCAGGACGAGGGCACCATAGCCAACTGGCTGAAGGACAACAAGGCCTACGTGACCTACTCGTCGTCCGTGGATAACGGCGGCAAGTATGCTGTGACCCACTTCCACGTGATAGACCGCACGACGGAGCACTCCTTGGTGGAGTATAAACTGGAGACGGGACGCAAGAACCAGATTCGCGTCCACTCGGCAGACATGGGCCATCCCGTCTGCGGCGACACGAAATACGGCAATGGCGACGACCCGCTGCACCGACTGTGTCTGCACGCCTGGCTGTTGTGCTTCACCCATCCCGTGACGGGACAGCCGATGGAGTTTGAGACGCCTGTTCCTGTTCAGTTTAGGAAACTGTTTAAATAGTAAGGAGTATGGAGAATATCGGATATTATCTTTTTTTGTTGGCGGCTATCATCGTGGCCTTCCTTATTATTAAAAAGGTGACGACGTGCATGGTGAAGTCGGTGGTGCTCATTGTGCTGGTCATCGTGTTAGCAGCAGTCTATTTTCTATACATCAGATGACGAACGAATATCAGATACGTGTGTTGCCGCAGGTGGCTGCCAACGAGCAGAACCTGAAGGCGTGGCTGGCCGACGAATACGGCTTCGACGTGCGCACCTGTCATGGTGTGCGCATCCTGAAACGCAGTATCGACGCCCGTCAGCGTACCATCTTCGTCAACCTGAAGGTGCGCGTCTACATCAACGAGCAGCCCCAGGACGAC
>Ga0256407_10010698_pt1 | contig 12834 bp, 4 predicted proteins | sample RumenRJG_04DNA_FD_193489 | JGI IMG/M metagenome (GOLD analysis project Ga0256407, IMG submission 193489) | Bovine rumen microbial communities from Lethbridge, Alberta, Canada - RJG_04 | ecosystem: Host-associated > Mammals > Digestive system > Stomach > Rumen | place: Canada: Alberta | collected... | reverse complement strand
ACGGCACCTACACAAACCCTGTTGTCAGAGCCGACTTCCCTGATCCCGATGTGATTCGCGTAGGTGACACCTATTATATGGTGACAACGTCAATGTTTAACTTCCCAGGTGCTACAATCCTGAAGTCAAAGGATATGGTGAACTGGGAATACTGCGCACATCCATTGCAGCAACTTTCAGATATGGATGGCTATAAGTTGGCTAATAATCAGACTGCTTATGCTTGTGGCATGTGGGCCTGCTCTATGAAATATCATGATGGTAAGTTCTATATCCTGATTAATGAGCGCAGGCCTGTGAAGGATTGGAGCCTGCAGGGCTGGTTACTCACTGCAACTGATCCTGAGGGTCTTTGGACGGCAAAGAAACTGCCTCGTAGTTATTACGATCCAGGTATGCTCTTCGAAGGCGATAAGGTTTATGTCGCTCAGGGTATCGGAAATATCAGCGTTTGTGAACTTGACCAGGACTTTAACTTCAAGAAAGAAGTTACGGTTGTTACTAATAGGGATGGTCTGGAAGGAAGTCATATGTATAAGAAAGATGGCTTCTATTATATCTATGCAACTTATGGTGGCAATCCAAGTGGTCAGGCCGTGTTCCGTTCTGAAGACCCATTTGGTCCTTATGAGGAGAAAATGTTGGTCGAGAAGAACATTAACGGACAGAATAATACTATCCATCAGGGTGCGCTTATCGAAGATACAAAAGGCAAGTGGTGGACGATTATGCAGCAGGACCTTGGCGCACTGGGACGTTTCCCCAACCTGCAGCCTGTTACATGGGTTGATGGTTGGCCTGTTGTAGGCGATAATGGTGTACCTTATCAGACCTATACCAAACCTGCTGGTACCGTGGAGTACCCCCGTCAGATGGCTACAACCGATGTGTTCCGTAATTTCCCACTTGATGCTCAGTGGGAGTGGAACCATCAGCCCAATGCTAACGGCTATAGCCTCTTTGAACGTGCAGGATGGTTGCGCTTGAAGGCTACCAGCACTACAGAATATTTGTCTAAGGCACAGAACACCTTGACGCAGCGTATTTTTGCCCATAATGACAAACCAACAATTGGTACGGTTTGTATGGATGTCACCAAACTTGCAGATGGTGACCGTGCCGGTATCTGCATTTTCCAGGATCCCTATGCGCAGATTGGTGTAGAGAAGAAGAATGGAGAGTTTAAGATTTACTGGCGTGAGGATGCTCTGGATGGCGCAGCTGCCTCAACGAAGGAAAAATATGCATCAGTTACGGTGAAGGATACTGTTTACCTGCGGGCCTCAATCACTTTCGGTAGCGTTCCTTCGGAAAAAACGAAGTTCTATTATTCGTTGGATAATAAAAATTGGACAGCCCTGGGTAGCGAGACATCTATGGGCTATAACCTGAGTGTCTTCGTTGGTGCACGCTTTGGCTTGTTCTGCTATGCTACCAATGCCATGGGTGGTGGTTCTGCTGATTTCGACTGGTTCTCTACTGAGGAGAACTTTGATGAGGCTGCCCTCTATCAGCCTTTCACAAGAGCACTGGACGAGAAAATGTTTACGGCAACTAAGTTGGCGCCTGCCGCTGCATCTATGGATATGAAGATTGGTGCCCTTTATTCTCCTCGTATCACCGCCACCTTCATGGATAAGCACACGGAGAATGTGTCACCACAGGTAACTTTCCAGTCTGAAAATCCTGATGTCGTTGAGGTGTATAACGGACAGCTGCGTGCTTTGAAGCAGAGTTCATCTGTTATTACGGCTTCTTACACCGATATCCTGGGTAACTCCTTAGAGACCTCGTTTACGGCTAATGGAACATATTTCCCCTTCGGACAGGATGATGTGAAGGTGCTTAAGGGAAAGGGTACCTATACGGAGAAGAACCATGTCTTTGTTCCTAATAATAACGGACGTATAGGTTGGTCTTATGATACACCTATAGATATTTCAGAATACAAGTATCTGGTTATCAAATTGCTGACGGTTACAACGTCAACACCTAATTATGGTGTTATTATTTGTCCGAAGACAACGCTCAGTGTATGGCATGCTTCTGAGTTGACAAGAAATAAGATAACAGTTATTGATCTTCAGTCGGCTCTCTACACTTCTTCGCAGAAGAAGGATCAACCTTTGGATCTCACCAATATCGCTTCTATCAGCCTGACCAGCGATGGTACAGGAACTGGTAAGGTGTATGTGAGCGAGATATACCTGACCAATGAGAATCCTGTAGGTATTGACGAGGTGGAAGTAACACCTCAAGCCGGTAAGGTTAATGTCTATACACTGGCTGGTCAGTTACTGCAGGAGGGCGTTAGTCGCAGCGAGGCAGTGAAGAGTCTGCCTGCCGGTATCTATGTCATCGGAAACAAGAAAGTGATTATCAGATAATAATGAAAAAAGTATTGTTTTTTAGTAGTCTGTTGCTGACATGCTTGTCAGCACAGGCTTTCGAGAAAAGGATAACAAGTCCTGACGGTAATCTTGTGGTGACTGTCAATGATGAGGGTGGAAAGCCTGGTTATCAGGTGGATTACAAGGGCACAGCCATGCTGTTGCGTTCGCCACTGGGACTGGTGTTGAACTTTGAGGATATCACAAAGGACCTTGTCATCAAGGACTGTCCCACACAGACGGTGACGGATGATTATTCGCTGAAGACCATCAAGCAGAGCACCGTTCACTATGAGGCTACCGAGGCCGTCTGTCAAGTTGAGAAGAATGGTCGTCATGCCATGGATATCATCTTTCGTGTGAGCAACCGTGACGTGGCTTTCTCATATAAGTTGTATTCAAGGAAGAGTCGTGGTGGCGAGACGCTGGTGGCTATCGTAGAGAATGAGGCCAGCGGCTTTGTATTGCCCGACGGTACCACCACCTTCCTTTGTCCGCAGTCAAAGCCCATGGGTGGCTTTGCCCGCACATCTCCCAGTTACGAGACTTCCTATACACTCGATGAGCCTATGGGTAAGAACGGCTGGGGCGAGGGCTATTCTTTCCCTTGTCTGTTTAAGGTACCGGTTGCTGCAACTAAGTCACAACCTACTGGACAGGGCTGGGTACTGATTTCTGAGACCGGTACCGATGGCAACTACGTGGCCTGCCGTCTGCTCAACGACGGTGGCGCAAACTATAAGATTGGTTTCCCTCAGCAGGGCGAGATGAATGGCTGGGGCACCACGACAGCTTCTGTCAGTCTGCCTGCTCAGACACCTTGGCGTACGATTACTGTAGGAAACACCCTGCAGAATGTGGTGGAGACCACCGTACCTTTTGACTTAGTGAAGCCTAAGTACAAGGCCAGTCGTGACTACACCTATGGTGCTGGTTCGTGGTCATGGATTATTGGTATGGACTCCAGCTGTAACTTTGACGAGCAGAAGCGTTATATCGATTTCTCTGCCGCTATGGGCTGGCGCACGGTGTTGATTGATGCTCTGTGGGACAAGCAGATTGGTTATGAGAAGATGGCAGAACTGTCACGTTATGCCAAGTCAAAGGGCGTAGGTCTCTTCCTGTGGTACAACTCTAACGGCTCTTGGAATGATGCCCCTCAGTCGCCCCTGAACAAGATGAACCGTTCTGCGGCTCGTCGTCAGGAGATGAAATGGATGCAGGAGAATGGCATTCTAGGTATCAAGGTAGACTTCTTCGGTGGTGATAAACAGGCTATGATGCAGCTCTACGAGGATATCCTGACCGACGCCAACGAGTTTGGCATTCAGTGTATCTTCCATGGTTGCACACTGCCTCGCGGTTGGGAGCGTATGTATCCTAACTATGTGGCTTCTGAGGCTGTGCTGGCATCAGAGAACCTGCACTTCGGTCAGGGCTCATGCGATGCTGAGGCTTTCAATGGCTGTATCCATCCCTTCATCCGCAACACGGTGGGGTCAATGGACTTTGGTGGCTCAACACTGAACAAATTCTATAATGCCGACAATAAACGTGGCACACACCGTGTGACCAGTGATGTCTATGCCTTGGCAACGGCCGTCTTGTTCCAGAGCAGTGTGCAGCATTTTGCCATGGCTCCCAACAACCTGACGGATGCTCCCTCTTGGGCTGTGGATTTCATGAAGAACGTGCCCACGACCTGGGACGAGGTGAAGTTCATCGATGGCTATCCCGGTAAGTACTGTATCATGGCACGCCGTCATGGTGATAAGTGGTTCGTGGCTGGTATCTGTGCCGACAAGCAGCCTCTGAAGAAGACCATCACTTTGCCGATGTTCGCTAAGGGTACCGAACTGCAGGTCTATAGCGACGATGCACAGTTACAGGGTAGCGTAAGCACAGTGAAGCAGAATAAGAAACAGCAGATTACCGTGACCATTCCAACGAACGGTGCTGTGGTAATTATGAATTAAACATTAATCATTAAAGATTAAGCATTAAAAAGATGAAACGGTTGTTTTATATAGGTATAGTCACCTTGCTTGCCATCCCTGCGATGGCAGGCAAGGTGTCGTTTGGTAAGGGAACATTGAATGTGCGCCAGATAGCACGTAATGCGGTGAGAATACAATATTATGAGCAGCCGATAGAACAGCGTCTGCCAGAGTGGCTCTATGTCAAGGATGAAGAGGTGAAGTCTAAGGATATCACCGTTGACGTGGATGCCAGTAGGCAACGCGTTGTCATCAGAAACAAAAAGGGAGAGGAGGTCTTCTCTGCTACAGCACACCAGATGCAAGGCAGCGAGGCAACCCTTTCTTTTAATTCTCCGCAGGATGAACATCTTTATGGATTGGGTCAGTTTCAGGATGGCTTTAACGATGTGCGTGGTCTCTCTCGCCGCCTGACGCAGGTCAACACCCAAATCAGTATCCCCATGCTCTTGTCGAGCAAGGGCTATGGTGTGTTGTGGAACAACTACGGTATGGTGGAGTTCAATCCGTGCCGTCAGCGTGTAGCTCTGCAGTTAGGACAGTCTGGAGAAGGTGGCACTGAGGTGGTAAATGTTACAACGACGGAGGGCGGACGCCGTGAGGTGCGTCAGCGTAATATCTTTGAGGCCGGTATCGACCTTGCCGAGGATGGCGATTATTCGCTGTTGCTCGATGTAGGTCAGAAGATGGCTCGTCGTCATAACCTTACTATCGATGGTCAGACGGTCATAGAGATGCAGAATACGTGGCTGCCACCTACAGCCTCTACCATCGTGCGTTTGAAGGCTGGTCATCATGTGGTGAAGGCCGAACTGTCGAGAGGTGATAATCCCGTATTATATTATAATAAGGTGAAGGACGAGACGGTGCTCCGCTCTCCTGTAGCCCAGGCTGTTGACTATACCGTGTTCGTTGGAACACCCGATGAAATCATCGCTTCCTATCGTCATCTGACGGGTGATGCACCCTTGATGCCCCGTTGGGCACTGGGTTATATCCATTGCCGTGAGCGTTTCCATTCGTCGGATGAGATTCTGCAGACTGCCAATCGTTTCCGCAAGGAAAAGATGCCTGTGGATGTTATCGTGCAGGACTGGCAGTACTGGGGAAAGTATGGTTGGAACTCCATGCGCTTTGACGAGCAGTTCTATCCCGACCCCAAGGCACTGACAGATAGTCTGCATGCCATGAATATGCGTCTGATGGTCAGCGTGTGGTCGAAGATTGACAAGAATTCAGAGGTTGGTAAACAGATGGGAGCCGACAACTATTATATCCCCGGCACCGACTGGATAGACTTCTTCAATCCCGATGCCGCTGCCGCCTATTGGAAGAATTTCTCTGACCGCCTTGTTCCCCTGGGTATCGATGCCTGGTGGCAGGATGCCACGGAACCCGAGAACGACGACCTCCTTGGACGTCGTGTGAACAACGGCAAGTGGAGTGGGGAAGAGGTGCGTAATGTCTATCCGCTTCTCGTCAACAAAACGGTCTACGAAGGCTTGACGAGCGCAAGTGCGGTAGCAAATTCTTCACTCTTCACTCTTCCTTCTTCCCTTAACCGTCCTATGATTCTCACCCGTTGTGGTTTCCCTGGTATCCAGCGCTATGGCTCTGCCTTGTGGAGTGGTGATGTGGGTAACGACTGGGAGACATTCCGCCGTCAGATAACGGCTGGTCTGGGTATGCAGGCCGCAGGTATCCCCTGGTGGACGTATGATGCCGGCGGTTTCTTCCGTCCCGGTAATCAATATACAGATCAGGCTTATATCGACAGGATGCTGCGCTGGATAGAGACCAGTGTCTATCTGCCCCTGATGCGTGTGCATGGTTATATGAGTAATACAGAGCCCTGGAACTATGGTCCTGAGGCAAAGCAGATCATCTCTGATTGTCTGCAGGAGCGTTATCGCCTCTTACCTTATATATATAGTATAGCGGCCAACATCGCTTTCGACGGTTCTACACTGATGCGCCCCTTGGTATTCGATTTCGCCGATGATGCCGAGGCTTTGGATCAGAAATATGAGTATATGTTCGGTCCGGCACTGCTCATCAGTCCTGTCACCGAACCCGATGTGAAGACGTGGAAGACCTACCTGCCTAAGACGCAAGGCGGCTGGTACGACTATCATACCGGTCAGCATTATGATGGCGGACAGACGGTGACGACGACCGTTACCAAAGCTCGCATCCCTGTCTTTGTGCGTGCTGGCAGCATCATCCCTATGAGTAATGACGAACTGCATGTTTATCCTGGTGCAGATGCTTCCTTTACGCTTTATGAGGACGACGGTGTATCGATGGCTTATCAGAACGGTCAGTGCTCACGCATCACGTTCCAGTGGAAGGATGCTAAGGGCAAGTTGAAGACAAGCCGACAGAAAGGACATGATTTTAAAATAACAATACACAATACTAAAAAATGAAGAAAACTATGATGAGTGCAGCCATGATGGCACTGACTGCTATGGCTGCTCAAGCACAGAACCCCTTTGTGCAGACCTGGTTTACAAGCGACCCCGCACCAATGGTATGCGGTGACCGCATGTATGTTTATACTGGACATGATGAGGATAATGCCGATTTCTTCTGGATGCAGGAGTGGCGCGTTTATTCTACCGAGGATATGGTGAACTGGACCGACCATGGTTCTCCACTGGCTTTGGAGAGTTTCTCTTGGGCTGACGACCGCGCGTGGGCCAGTCAGACGATAGAGCGCGACGGTAAGTACTATTGGTATATCTGTGCACACAGCAAACTCTCCGGCGGTATGGCCATCGGCGTGGCTGTGAGCGACAGTCCTACAGGTCCTTTCAAGGATGCCATTGGCAAGCCCCTCTTCGAGAATGGCTCATGGGATCATATCGACCCCACGGTGATGATTGATGATGATGGTCAGGCATGGCTGATGTGGGGTAACCCTCAGTGCTACTACCTGAAGTTGAACCGTGATATGATTTCCTATAGCGGTGAACTGGGACGTCTGGATATGACCGAAGAGGCTTTTGGTGGTCCTATCATGAGTAAGCGCGAGAAGGGAAAACAGTATAAGGATTCGTATGTAGAGGGGCCCTGGCTCACGAAGCGTAATGGTGTCTATCAGTTGCTCTATGCTGCCGGTGGTGTGCCCGAACATATCGCCTACAGTACCGCTTCCTCGCCCACAGGTCCTTGGAAATATGCAGGCGAGATTATGCCACTGAGCAATACTGGTTCTTTCACCAACCACTGTGGTGTGGCCGATTTCAAGGGTCATTCATATTTCTTCTACCACACTGGCAAACTGCCGAAGGGTGGCGGTTTCGGTCGTAGCGTGGCTGTTGAGGAGTTCAAGTATAACGCTGATGGCTCTTTTCCCAAAATTCTGCCTACCGATGAGGGCGTGAAACCTATCGCCACCTTCAATCCCTACAGAAAGGTGGAGGCCGAGACCATGGCTTTCAGTCGTGGCGTGAAGACCGAACAGAATGATGAGATTGGTGTGTATGTCACCGATATTCATAATGGCGACTATATCAAACTGCAGAACGTGAAGTTCGATGGAAATGTGGCTAAGCAGTTCTTCGCCCGTGTGGCCTCTGGCTTGCGTGGCGGAAAGATTGAGGTGCGTATTGACAGTCTCAGAGGTAAGCGCCTTGCCACACTGGAAGTGCCCGCTACTGGCGGTTGGGAAAAATGGCAGACGCTGTCTGTTGACTTTGCCGAGAAGGCTGAGGGTACCCATGATCTGTATTTCGTCTTCACTGGTCGCAAGGGACCAAAACTCTTCAATTTCGACTGGTGGGAGATCAAGGGCCTGCAGTCACTTGTCGTAGAAGAGGGCGGACTGGGTAAGTATAAGGCTATCATGAAGGAAGAGGCTACCCTTGAGGCCCACACCATCTTCGTGCCTCAGGATCTGTCGGCTTTCAATAAGAAGAACCCTCTCCCTGTTCTCGTATGGGGCAATGGTGCCTGCACCAACTCTCCATGGGAGCACTATAAGTTCCTGAACGAGATTGCCTCTCATGGTTATATCGTGCTGGCCACGGGTTATATCCCCATGGAGGAGAAACCCTATAATGGACCGATGTCAACCACGCAGCAGCAGATTGAGTCTATCGACTGGATCATCGCGCAGAATGCGGATAAGAACTCACCTTATTATAACAAGATTGACGTGAAGAATATCTGTGTGGCTGGCATGTCGTGCGGTGGTCTGCAGACGCTCTACAACTGTGCCGACCCTCGCATCAAGACGCTTATGATTTGTAATAGTGGTCTCTTCAAGAACAGCAACCGCAATCAGGCTGTTGGTGGTATGCCTATGCCCGACAAGTCTAAGCTGAAGGATATCCACTCCAGCATCATCTATATCCTGGGTGGCAAGGAGGATATTGCCTATGAGAATGGTATGGACGACTTCCAGCAGATTACTCATGTGCCTTGCTGCGCTGCCAATTTCCCTGTTGGTCATGGTGGTACCTATCGTCAGCCTCATGGTGGCGAGTTCTCTGTGGTAGCTCTGAACTGGCTCAACTGGCAGTTGAAGGGCGACAAGCAGTCGGCTAAGATGTTCAAGGGCAAGGACTGCGGCTTGTCAAAGCGTCAGGGCTGGACCATCGAGAAAAATGCGAAGTTTGACAAATTGAAATAATTTCTTTTTGAAACAACGAATTTAACGAATTACACGAATTGTAATTTATTGAAACAACGAATTTAACGAATTACACGAATTATAATTTATTGAAACAACGAATTTAACGAATTACACGAATTGATTTTGTTGTAACGAATTTGTTTTTATGCTGAAACATAAAAGACTTATATCTCTCTTGGCGGCTCTGCCGTTACTCGGTGCTCAGGCACAGAATACAGTAATAGATTTCCATGCCGACAATACGGATAAGGCCTATGTCACCTATGATCAGGCTATATCCGTAGGAGCCAATAAGACTGTGGATGTTAAGATGGCGCGATATTGCTATTTTAATTCTACGGTCAGCGGAAAGGGCACCATCAACCTTTATGCTGGTGGTGAGCGCTGCTGGTTGGGGTCGAAGAATGCATGGTCAAACTGGACGAATTTCAAAGGTGATGCTCATGTCTATTCCTTTAAGGAGAATTCTTCCAAGGCTGGTGCTTTCCTCTTGGTGCTGAATCACGGTAGAAAAGTCTTCTCGCCTGAAAAAATTGACGACTGTATCAAAGGTGGTAAGCTGAATAATGCGCTGCAAAGCTGTAAGTTGACGGTGCATAGTGGCGCTGGTCTCTGTAATGAGGCCAACAATCAGAATGCTGGCGGTTTCCGTATTGGTGAACTGCAGATGGAGGCAGGCTCTACGTTGCAGGGTTATATGAAAACGGGCCGTGCTTCTTATTACCTTGTTGGAGCCTTGAATACTGATGCAACGTTGGCAGGCAAGATTGCTCCTTCAGGTAACGACGCAAATACCATCCTTGGACTTATAAAGGAGGGTACGGGTACTTACCGTATCACAGGTAACCAGAACTTTGTGAGTGGTGCTCTGCGCCTTGTCGCGGGACGATTGCTTGTCAATAATGACCGTGCTGAGGCTGAAAGCAAGAAGTATAGTGGTGGCTTAGGTGCTATGTCGAGTGAAAACACACCAATAGCCTATGTCTTTGGAAATGGTGTCCTCGGCGGTACAGGTAGCATTGGTGGCATGGTGGATAACTATGGCACCATTGAGCCTGGCGATGAGGCACCCGGTGTGCTGACACTCAAGAACTATGCAGCACCCACGAAGAATGCCAACCTCACGCTGCATCCTGCCTCAGTATTGCGCTTCAAGGTGGCTTCTGCCGACAGTTATGACCAGTTGGTAGTGGCAGGTGTTCTCAGCTATAGTAATATGACGGAGGATTTCTCTACGAGCGAGGTGGCGCCTGTTATCACGCTTGCTCTCGAAGAACTGCCCTTTAAGGTGGGTACGGAGATTACCGTCTTAAAGGCAAAGAGCAAGTCTGGCAACTGGCAGTTCCACCTGTTGCAGCCGGGCAAGGGCACCTGGGCTCTTGAAGAGGTAACAGATGACGAGGGCTATAAGGTGGTGCTACGTCTGGCTTCTACAGACGATGCCGACCCCAATAATCCTGTAGATCCGAATAATCCGGAGATTCCTGAGAGCACTATGGGGGCACTCTATGATGACGGTATCAATGATAATACCGACAGCAAGACGATGCGCTACTATGCCGAGAAGAATGGTAAGATGATTGGTATGGCATTCTGTACCTATAAAGGACTTGATAGCGACCGTTCTGAGGCTGCCCGCCAGTTTAATATGATGGTGGCAGAGAACGAGATGAAAATGGATGTGCTGCAACCCTCACAGGGAAATTTCAGCTGGGGTGCTGCCGATGGTCTTGTCTCTTTGGCGAAAGCAAATAATATGACGGTTCGCGGTCACTGTCTGGTATGGCATACCCAACAGCCTACTTGGCTGAGTAGCGACGGTAAGAAGAACGATAAGGGATGGACTCGTCAGCAGGCATTGGACATCATGAAGAATCATATCACCACAGTACTCCAGCATTTCAAGGGTAAAGTGGTGGAATGGGATGTCGTCAACGAGTGTCTGGACGATGACCAGAGCATTATCCGCACCAATCCGAATGGCTATAAACTGCGTCCTACGGTATGGCAGCAGGCTATTGGTGATGACTATATCGACTCAGCTTTCGTTTATGCCCGTAGGGTGGATCCGGATATCCAGCTCTATCTGAACGATTATGATGTGGAGATGCAGGGTAAGGCCAAGGCTGTGGCTTTCTCTAATCTGGTGAAACGTCTGCAGTCAAAGCAGATTCCTTTGGATGGTGTCGGCCTGCAGTGCCACTTCTCTATCGGTGATGTGGATTCCGTGAAATTGGAGAAGACTATCCGCCTTTTTGGCGAGGCCGGTCTGAAATGTATTATCACGGAACTGGATATGGGCGTACCCTCTACGACGACTGCTAATCTGGAGGAACAGGCACGTAACTACCGTATGATAACCGATATCGTGCTGAATAACGACAATTGTCCTAACCTCGTTGTCTGGGGTATTAAGGATAATGACTCTTGGCGTAGCAATTCCAATCCGTTGCTGTATAACTCTGGTCTCGGCAAGAAGAAGGCGTGGTATGCGGTGCGTTCCGCTCTGCGCCACCGTTATCTCCAACAGGAAAAACTGCTTGCCGATGTTCCTGAGATCGACACGAACACCAACCGTTCTAAGCCGCATGTCTATACGACGAAGGGCACTAAGCTCGGTTCGTTGGAGATATGGCCACAGTTACCACAAGGTATTTATATTGTTGAAGGAAAACTAAGAATGAAATAATATAATGAAAAAGGTATTTTTCTTGCTTTTTACGTGGAGCATGACATGCGGCATATATGCTGCCGACATGGTATCGCCCAATGCGAAGTTAAAGGTTGTAACAGCGGGTAATGGCTGTAAGGTCTATTATCAGCAGCAACAGGTGCTTGACATCCCTGTACTGGGAAATGGCAACTCACAGATTCAGAAGGTGAGCAAGGCGCATCATGTAGCAGCCGATTATCAGATGTTGACTGGTAAGCGTCTGCATTGCATCAACGAGGCCAACGAGTATCAGCTGACACTCAGTAAGGATATCCGTCTGACGATGCGTCTGTATAATGATGGTGTCGCCTTCCGTTACGATGGCTTGTCGGACAAGGAGAAGACGGCCTATAAGATTTCTCAGGGTACCAAGCGGTGGATGCAGAAATGGTCCGACGGCTATGAGGGCTTCTTTCCTCTGACCACCAAGGCAACAGACGGCCGTTGGGGCTATCCTGCCCTCTTGGAGCCTGCCGATGGCGTATTCGTTCTCCTTTCTGAGGCAAATATCTGCAAAGGTCAGGCAGCTTCCAGTCTGCATAGCAAGGGTGACCTCTATCAGGTGGTGCCCGATGGAGCCACATCAAACCTCAAATCTCAAACCTCAAACCTCAAACCTCAAACCTCAAACCTCAAATCTCCCTGGCGCGTCGCCATCATCGGTTCACTGGCTGATGTGGTGGAGTCAACCCTGATAACGGATGTCTCCGAACCCAGTAAGGTCGAGGATACCAGTTGGATTCATCCAGGCACCGTGTCATGGGTCTATTGGGCCTATAATCATGGTTCCAACGACTATAACATCATCAAGAAATACGTGGATATGGCAGTGGCGTTGCAGTTGCCCTACGTCCTGATTGATGCTGAGTGGGACGAGATGAAAGATGGCAAGACCATTGAGGATGCCGTGAACTATGCTAAGTCAAAGGGTATCAAGCCTCTTATCTGGTACAACTCCTCTGTGGGTTGGGTAAATGGTGCTCCCGGTCCTAAGTTCCGTCTGAACAAGCCTGAAGACCGTGAGAAGGAGCTTGCCTGGTGCGAGAAGATTGGCGTGGCTGGTGTGAAGATTGATTTCTTCTCTGGCGATAC
>Ga0256407_10010694_pt1 | contig 12837 bp, 7 predicted proteins | sample RumenRJG_04DNA_FD_193489 | JGI IMG/M metagenome (GOLD analysis project Ga0256407, IMG submission 193489) | Bovine rumen microbial communities from Lethbridge, Alberta, Canada - RJG_04 | ecosystem: Host-associated > Mammals > Digestive system > Stomach > Rumen | place: Canada: Alberta | collected... | reverse complement strand
TCTCGGCAGGTGGTCTTCATCGACGAATTGCCTTGGATGGACACCGCGCGGTCAGGTTTTCTGACGGCTTTGGAGGCTTTTTGGAACGGCTGGGGCAACGCCCGGCACAACCTCTGCCTTGTTGTATGTGGCAGCGCGTCGTCGTGGATTATTGACAATCTTATCAACAACAAAGGCGGTCTGTATGGCCGTCTGACTTTGGAAATGAAACTTCATCCATTCACCCTTGGCGAAAGCGAAGAGTTTTTCAACAGCCGTGGAATCAAAATGTCGCGTTACAACATCACACAGGCTTATATGATTCTGGGCGGCATACCTTTTTATTTAGACTATTTTAATCCGTCGTATAGTCTTGCACAAAACGTTGATGCTCTGTTTTTTACCCGAACTGCAAAACTCAATGACGAATTTGAGCGTCTGTTCAGTTCCATATTCGACAATGCTGAAAAATGTATGGAAATCGTCCGCACACTCGGCAAACGTCATTCGGGTTTCACTCGCGACGAAATTGCCAAAATGACCGAATCAGAACCCAATGGCGATTTCTCAAAAGTTTTGAAAGCACTCGAAGAAAGTGGTTTTATAACGCGGTACATTCCATACGGCGGCAGCAAACGCGAGACGATGTACAAATTAACTGACAATTTCTGTTGGTTTTGGCTGCACTTCAAAGAAAGCGGCGACATCCGTCAAACCGACTATTGGCAAAATCATCTCAACGAATCCGAAATTTCGTCGTGGCGTGGAATTGCCTTTGAAGAAATCTGTCTGCAACATATCCATCAGATTAAGAGTGCGTTGCAGATTGCAGGCGTATCGTCCTCAGAATCATCGCTCATCGTTAAAGACAGTCAAAATGTCGGTATGCAAATCGACCTTCTCATCGACCGCGCCGACGATATTGTCAATGTCTGCGAAATCAAATACAGCAAATCTCCTTACACCGTAACGAAAGATTATGCCGCAAAACTTTACAGCCGCGCCTCCGCCCTTGAAGAAGTCAATCCTTCAAAAACATTTCATTTGACCTACATCGGCATCAATCCGCTCGTAAGCAACGAATATGCGGAGGTCTTTCAGTCGGTGGTAACAGGAGAAGATTTGTTTGAAAAATAAATGAAAAACATTTTTTTTGGTAAAAAATCAAATATAATGTATATTTGCAAAAGACAAAAATTCAAACTCTTATGAACACCGTAATCTTATTTTGGAATCCTGAAATTTCGAGTTTTAAGTACGAAGATTTCACCAATTCCATTAAAAATATAAAAACCGAAACCTTCAATTGGAGCGTTTGGGAACATGACAAAGCCAAAAAAGGCGACAGTTTTTTCCTCGTTAAGTGCGGCGAGGGAAAAAACAACGGAATCTGCATGAGCGGACATTTCATTTCTGACCCGTATCTCGGCGCACACTGGAACGGCAAAGGCGGCGAAGTCTATTATATGGACATGAAAATCGACGCGGCAATCAATCCGCTGTATTTCCCCGTTTTGCCGGCGGAAGAACTGCAAAAACTTTTTCCCGCTTTTGACTGGACAGGCGGACATTCAGGCAGAGTGCTGCCCAAAATTTATTCGCCGCAAAGCCTTTGGCAACGTTTCATAGAGCAAAACAAGGGATTTTTTGAGCCTCAGACACACCTCGACAGTCAAAAACAAAAGGATTTTACCCGCGAAGATTTCGTATTTTTCTGGCACGAATATCCACATAATCCGGTTTCAAAAACGTGTCTCAGCCAGTGGTACGACTGCGAGTTTTACGTTTCGGGCAAAAAATATTTTACGGCGGAACAATACATGATGGCATCAAAGGCATTGCTTTTCAACGATTTGGAAATTTACGGAAAAATTTTCGAGGCAAAAACACCGCAGGAGTTCAAAAACTTGGGCAAACTCGTAAAAAATTATGAAAGCAATACTTGGAACGCTCACAAAGACAGAATCGTCATAGAAGGCAACATCGCGAAATTTTCGCAAAACCCTGATTTAAAGAATTTTCTGCTTTCAACCGGCGACAAAATTTTGGCGGAGGCAAGTCCCGTTGACAAAATCTGGGGCATTGGCCTTCCCGAAGACGACGTCCGCGTTCTTGACCCCGCAAACTGGCAGGGCGAAAACCATCTCGGCAACGCACTCATGAAGGTAAGGGAAATGTTAAGACATTAACGCTGAAAAAGAACTGCAAAAGGTTTAGGATAACAGACGAAAATTTTGACATTCCGTGGAAACCTTGGTCGCTGTTAATCAGGTTTTTATGCTTGATTTTGTTGTTTCCGCTGTTTGTTGTGGCCTCGATTCCCAATATTTTGATATTTCTCTCGCCCTATCCGCTGACAAAAAAGTTTAAAGCGGGCAACGCTCACATGACAATGTTTGTGGGCGGAATAAGGTTTGCTGTCGGCTCGTTGGTGGCGTTTCCCGTGATTTACGGGCTATTTTTTGCGGTAGAATCATATTTTTGGAATTGGTGGTGTTCGCTTTTACATTTGATTTGTCTACCGTCATTAGGCTTGTTTGCGTGGACGTACAGAAAATTTTTCATCGGCTTGAAACGTGAATGGAGATTTCACGTGCGTTCAAAACGTTCGGAACACGAAAAACGCGGTCAAGGTCTAAAAGAAACCATAACCTTAAGAAAAACTCTTTTCGAGAAATTGGATAAAATTTTGAAAAAAACATCATTAAATCTTTTCAGCCGATAAGACTGAAAAGATTTTTTTTATACTCTTATCCTATCATATATTCTCTTGGAGTAACGCCTGTTTTGGATTTGAAAAACTTGCCGAAAAAACTCGGATTTGCAAAATTCAACATAAACGAAACCTCTTGAACATTATAACGTTTGCTTTTTAGTAACGCTTTGGCTTCCAAAATGATATAATCGTTTATCCAACTCAGCGCACTTCGCCCAGAGGCTTTCATTACCATCTGACCCAAATATTTGGGACTAACGCATAATTTCGACGCATAAAATTCTATCGTACGCTCTTTTATATAATTTTGTCTAACCTCTGAAATGTATTTCTGAAAAATCCGTTGTGCGTTGTTAGTCGTAACATTTTGACTATTAAGCGTTTGATACATTTCCATCGTGATTTGACACGCATCTGCCATCAAGACTTGAAGATAACCTTTTATAGATAATTTCTTAAAACTATAATCATCTTTTTGTAAAATATTCTTTATTTGTAGATAAATATCAACAAAACGTTTAAAACCATCGTCCGACATTTTTATAACCGCCTGCGAGGACAAAACTTGCGTAAATTTCATAAGACTTTCGGGTTGCAATTCTTGAACAGGCCAAAATTCAGGGTCAAAAAACATAATAATGGCTTTAACTTTTTTTGAGACTGATACCAACTGACCGATTGCACCTGTCTGCATTACAAAAATTGACCCTTTTGATACTTTAACTGTCTCAATATTAACATTAAACACCATCTCGCCCTCGCAAATTCCGATTACAATATGTTTTGGCAATTTGTAAGGTATCGGTTGCAAATAATAGTCGAAAATATAATCCAAATCATGGTTGAGATTGTCGGCTACAATAAACGAATCATCCAACGAATAAATTGGACAATTCCACCGCAAACTCTCTTTCAAAATGTCTAAATCTTTGTATTCTTTGTGGCTCATGGTGATTTTTTTTGTTAATGCAAAAATATCTAAAAGAACATAAAAATCAAATTTTTCTTTCGATTTTGTCATTTTATAAGAAAAATAGAACAGAATTATACGTAAATTATAGTCAATTTTGCAGCGTAAAAAATATACAATATGAAACGATACATTTTATTATTAGCAATCGGCGCAATACTTTCAGGTTGCGCCTCAGACTCTCAAAAAACAGAGTTTGTTCGTAGTGTCATTGTTACAAATCCTAAAACCACTGACACTGAGACTTTTAAGCGATTTTCCGGAATCATCAATGAAGGTCGAGAAATCGCAGTTGGATTCAAAACGCCCGGTCAGATTTCAAAACTTTATGCCAAGGAGGGCGACTATGTGAAAGAAGGTCAACTACTTGCTACTCTTGACGATAAAGATTACAAACTCGGCGTTGAGGCTCTTGAAATTCAGAAAAACCAACTTGAAACCGAGTTGGAACGTTTGAAAAAACTCTACGAAGCCCACAGCGTATCGGGCAACGATTACGAAAAAGCCACTTCGGGACTCGAACAATTAAAAGTTCAGTTGCAAGTAAACAAAAATAAACTTGAATACACCAAACTATACTCACCGTCAAGCGGTTACATTCAAAAAGCAAGTTTTGAAACCTCTGAACTCGTGGACGCAGGAACGCCCGTTTTCACACTTTTAGACACAAAGAATATGGAAGTCTCGCTCAGTGTGCCGTCGGGAGTGTATCTCAATCGCGACAAAATTTCTCAAATTCTTTGTCATACGGATTATCAAGGCGGCAAAACTTTCAAGATGAAAATAATGTCAATAACGCCCAAAGCCGACGGCAATCAACTTTGTCAAATGCGACTTTCGTTTGCCGAAGCAAATACACAACTTCCTGCCGGTCTTAACGTTGATGTAGAAATCAAATTATCTGAAAATCAAACTTCTACACAATATTCGTTGCCGCTTTCGTCGATTTTTAAAGAGGGCGACAATGCTTTTGTTTGGATTGTAAACTCCGAGGGAAAAGTGTCAAAAAAAGAAATAAAAATCATAGGTCTTGACGACTTTGGTAACGCTTTGACAAACACGCCGTTAAACTCTACCGACAATATTGTCCGCGCCGGAGTTTCGATGTTAAAAGAAAACGACATTGTAAAAATCTTTAATCAAAATTCTAAAACCAACGCAGGAAATTTGATGTAATTATGAAACTATCATTTACAGAATTTTTTATTAAACGTCCGACGATTTTTTGGTCGTTTGTAGCGGCAATTTTGGTAGCGGGCGTGCTTTCTTTTGCGGCAATGCCCAAACTTGAAGACCCCGCCGTTTGTGGCAAACAAGCCATGGTTATAGTGCCGTATCCGGGTGCAACGGCTCACGAGGTAGAACTGAAAGTGGCTCTTTTGATGGAAGATAAACTCCGCGAATTGCCCAATGTCCGCCGCGTAAAAACCGAATGTCGGCCTTCAATGGCGATGTTTACCGTAGAATTTGAAATGTCGGTTTTGATGACCGAATTGGAACAATATTTCGATTTTGTACGGCGTAAGGTCAGCGATGTAAAATCTCAACTGCCGCAAGACTGTCTTGACCCGATTGTAATCGACGATATGATGGACGTTTACGGCATTTTTTATTCGCTCACCGGCGAAGGTTTTACGTATCCCGAACTTGACAAATATGCAAAATTCATAAGGCGTGAACTTCAAAAAGTAAAAGGCGTAAAACGTGTAATCGTATCGGGCGCACCAAGAGAAAACATCGACATTATTCTCAGCAAAGATAAACTTTCGAGAAACGGACTTATCCCAACGCAAATTATGCTGAGCCTTAATAATGCGGGAAAAACCGTCAACGGAGGAAAATTTGAAGGCGATTTTGATACGGAATATTCTATGCGAATTTCAGAAGCCATTGAAAACGAGGAAGATATAAAAAACATTTTAATTTCTACTTCCGATGGTAAAACGGTTCGTATCGGCGATATTGCCACTGTTAAACGCACTTTTGAAGACCCTCAGACCAACGGTTTTTATGTTAACAATCAGCCCGCCGTTGCGATTTGTATTGCTATGGAAAATTCGGCAATCGTTCCCGATGTTGGCAAGGCTGTTGATAAAAAACTCGCCGAGGTAATGCAAAAATTGCCTTTGGGCGTTAAGACAGATAAAATTTTCTTTCAGCCCGACAAGGTTGAAACTGCAATTTCGGGTTTTATGATAAACCTTGTGGAATCGGTTTTGATTGTGATTGTGGTGCTGATTTTTGCGATGGGATTTCGTAGCGGTCTTATCATCGGATTTGGTTTGGTGCTGACGATAAGTCTTTCGTTTCCAATTCTTTATGCGATGGGCACAACATTGCAGCGAATCTCGCTCGGAGCGTTTATTGTGGCAATGGGTATGCTTGTAGACAATTCAATCGTCATAATGGACGGCATTTTAATTGACAAGCAACGCGGATTTGGTCCGAAAACTTATCTTTTTAAAATCGGCAAAAATACGGCTCTACCACTTTTGGCGGCAACGGTAATTGCGATTTCAACGTTTTTAGGCGTTTATCTTTCGCCCGATACTGCCGGAGAATATTGTAGAGATATGTTTTTAGTGCTGTGTGTCAGTTTGTTAGCAAGTTGGATTTTAGCATTGGTTCAAGTGCCGATGTGTGTAAAATCGTGGATTGAACCCCGCCCAAAACCAAATAAAAAATCTAAAAACTTTCAAGATGGTTTTATTCAGAAATTAGTCAGCAAAACTGTTACAAAACTTATTGAAAATAAGGCTGTTACAATAATTTGCGCCGTTATAATTCTTGGTCTGAGCGGTTTTGGAATGACAAAGGTAAAAAATATGTTTTTCCCCGATTTCGACTACAATCAATTTGTGGTAGAATATTGGTTGCCGGCTCAAACAAGCAGCAACCGTGTAAAAAAAGACCTTCAAGAAATCACCGATACGCTAATGAAAAATCCTGACATTCAGAAAGTTTCGTTTTGTATGGGTGCAGCACCTGCGCATTATAGTTTGGTACGTCCGATGACAAACGGCGGCGAAAGTTACGGAGAACTTATTATCGACTGCAAAGATTTCAACACGATTAAGAAAATTACGCCTAATCTTAGAAAATTTTTACGGGAAAATTATCCCGACGCATATATAAGGTTGAGACGTTATAATTTTTCGATTGCGACCTCGCACCCCGTTGAAGTGCAGTTTAGAGGTCCTGACCCGGAAGTTTTGCGCTCGTTATCCGCTCAGGCTGAGGAAATTATGCGTCAATGTGAGTATGTTGATAAATATTCGGTTCAAAACAATTGGCGACCGACCGGCAAATCGCTTACTGCTGAATATATCCGCGAAAACGCAATTCGCTGTGGCATAGAGCGTTCTGACATGGCGACAGCACTTGCCGCTGCTACCTCAGGCTCACCAATCGGCGTATTGACAAATCAAGACAACATGGTGATTGTAAACCTTAAAGTAAGAAATGCTGACGGTTCTAAAATTCAGACCCTCAACGAAATACCCGTTTGGAGTACGATGAATTTGCATTTTTCGCAAAACGAGATTATGCAAACGATTCAGAATCCAAAGGCAGCATCAACTTTGCAAGACAAAATTTTTGCATGCGTACCGCTTTCGGCGATTGCGAAAAATGTCCGCCCCGAATGGGAAGAGCAATTTATCTATCGTGTTAACGGTGAGCGTGCTATCGAAGCCGAATGTGATCCCGATTTTGACCTTTACGATGCCACACAAGCCAAAGTAATGCAAGAAATCAAAGAAAAAATCGAGCAAATTTCACTTCCTGAGGGCTATTCGCTTGTTTGGGTTGGTGAAGGCGACACTGCTGACGAGGCTATGCAAAATATCATCGGCACTGTTCCTGTGATTTTGCTTTTGATTTTGGGAATTTTGCTGTTGCTTTTCAATTCATGGCGGAAAGTTATTTTGGTGATAATGTGTTTTCCGTTTGTGATTTGCGGCATTGTGCCGGCGTTGTTGCTGATGAAAATACCGTTCACATTTGTTGCGATAATCGGACTTATGGGTCTAATGGGCATGATGGTAAAAAATTCTATTGTGCTTGTTGACGAAATTGGTCGCTTGAAAAACGATGAAAAAATGAGCGATTTCAATGCCGTTGTAACTGCTGCCGTTAGCCGCACACGTCCCGTCGTAATGGCCTCGCTAACAACGATTCTCGGAATGATACCGCTTATCTCGGACGCGATGTATAATTCTATGGCGATAGCGATAATGTTTGGACTTGCGGTCGGGACAATAATTACGCTTGTACTTTTGCCTGTGTTCTACTCCGCACTTTTCGGGGTTAAAAAGTAAAATATATACCATAAAAAAACAGCGAAAATAATGAGAAAAATTTTAATTATAATATTGATTTTTAGTGCAATAACAGTAAATGCGCAACGTATTCTCACGCTTGATTCGTGTAGAACTTTGGCATTACAAAACGCAGAAGACATCAAAAAGTCAGCGAATAAACTCGTTGAATCCGACTACACGCTCAAAAACGCGAAGTCATCACTTTTGCCATCGTTGGATGCGAGCGGAAATCTTATTTTTATGTTTCCAAATATCGACGTAATGGGTTCAGACCTTGTTTTGAAAGGAGTTTACACTGCCGGCATTACGCTTACGCAACCGCTCTACACGGGTGGCAAAATTTCCAACGGAATCAAAATGGCACAAGCGGGCAAGGAAGTTTCAGAAATTCAATCCCGACAAACAAAGATGGAAGTTTTATCTAATGTAGACAACGCATATTATTCGTGCATTGCTGTCGGCGCAAAAGTTAAACTCTTGGAAGCATATCAAAAGCAAATGCAACATCTTGAAGATGTGATAAAAACGAGTATTGAGGCCAATATGTCAACTGATTTGGACTTATTGAGGATCAACTCGAAAAAAAGCGAAATAGAATACAATCTGAAAAAAGCAAAAAACGGACTTTCGCTTTGTACAATGGCGTTGGCGAATTATATTGGAGCCGATTTAAACGAGGAAATTATCCCTGCTGACACTATTCTTTCGATTAATCCGCCGGAGAGTTTAAGCGAGGATTTGTCTTTGCGTCCCGAAATCCAACTGCTTGAAAAACAAGTAGAAGTAAAAGAGCGAGAAATCAAAATGCAACGTTCAGAAAGTCTTCCGCTTATTGCGCTTTCGGCGGGTTACACATACGCTGGAAATATCAAAATGGAAGGTAACGCCCAAGGTCCTGACGGCAATTATTATCCTTATACTCAGAAGTTTAATCAAGGCATGACGATGGTTGTGTTGTCGGCGCAAATTCCGCTTTGGCATTGGGGTCAAAACAGTAGGAACGTAAAAAAAGCGCGTTTAGAACTTGAAGATTCAAAACTTGACCTTGAAAAAAACACACGTTTGATGTCAATAGAAGTTAAGCAAGCGGTTCAGAATATTTCAGACGGTTATTCGATGTTTTTGACGGCGCAACTTGGGTTTCAAGAGGCTCAGCAAAGTCTTTTCAGTATGACACAAAAGTATGAAAATCAATATTGTACGCTCACTGATTTGCTTGATGCTCAGAGTCTTTGGCAGCAGTCGCTGTCAAACCTCATAGAAGCCCAAACACAATACAAAATTTACGAAACCGAATATCTAAAAGTAACAGGAAAATTAGAATAAAAAAACGAGTTATGGCAACGGATAAATAATTATAAGTTGCCATAACTCGATTTTTTTGTGAGTTATGGCAACATATAAATTATAAAATTTTAAACAAATCATCCATAACTACCTCATTATTAACGATTCCAGAATTTTTACTCTGAACGATTCCGTATGTTGTTATCATCACCAAAGAGAGTGTTTTTGTAGTGGCAGTATCAGCGGCAAAAATTGACATTTTGTTTCTTAAATTATCAGCATAATCTTTTGATATAGTGTATTTTAACTCCGAATATTTTATTTCACAAACGTTGATTACACGGTCAGAACGTTCTATAAGAAGATCAATTTGTGCGCCTTGACTTTCATCGCTGCCGGTCTTGCGCCAAATGCTGCAAGTAGTTGATATTCCACTAATTCCGAGTTTATTTTTGATTTGTTCAACGTGCGACAGACACACCGATTCAAAACTGAATCCGAGCCACGCTTTCACAGCCGACGATGTTTGGTTGTTGCTCCAAAAATGCGCGTCTTTGCCGTGTCTACTGCTGGTAAATTTAAAATAAAACAGCGTGTAACTATCTGATATTCTGTAAACTGTATTACGCGTTGTGCTTTTGTATTTGGAGAATGACGTTATGAAATCGCACCGTTCAAGGTTGTCGAGAATTGTGGAAAGACCACCGCCGGAGATTTTTGTTTTTTCTATAATTTCACCGCGGAGCATACCTTCACGCTTCTGCGACAATGCCTTGACAACATTTATATAATTGTCAGACTGCACAAAAATCGAATTGAAAAGTTCGTCGAACTCCTCGCTCAAAACAGCATTTTTACCAAAAAACAAGCGGTCGATATTCTGTGCAAAACTTTGCTTGTGGTTGAGCAGACTCATATAAAACGGCACTCCGCCCAACGCCATATAGCATTGCAGCATCGTGTAACGGTCCCAAACACAACCAGACGACTGCAAAAATTCCTCACATTCGCCAAGGTTAAACGGTCTAAGGTATATCTGCGAAGTGATGCGGTTGTAGAGTCCGCCACGGTTTTTGAGTAGTTTATTGACCATCCACGAGGTAGCCGAGCCGCACGCCACAAACATTATGTCTGAGCGAGCCGATGCCCACGAATTCCAAAAATATTCCAACGCCGACACAAACTTACTTTTTGGAGTATCAATCCACGGCATTTCGTCGAAGAAAATCACTTTGCGTTCTTTCTTTTTCTTACTGTCAATCAATGTTTTAAGCATTTCAAACGCATCGTCCCATGATTTGAGTTCGGGCGTGAAAGTGGATTTAGAATACGTTTGGAGTTGTTTGGCAAAACGGCCGAGTTGCACCTTCTGATTTTCGCCCCGTGTGCCGGTGTATTTGAATGTAAAACGTTTTTCAAACACTTGATTTACGAGGAAAGTCTTGCCTATACGACGCCGTCCATAGATGATTACAAACTCGCTTCGTGTTGATTTATAAAGAGTTTCAAGAGTTTCAATCTCATTTTTTCGTGCTATTATTGTTGCCATAATATAACAATTTTATGCCACAAATATACAAAAATTTTGAGTTATGGCAACATATAATACAAAATAAGTTGCCATAACTCGATTTTTTTTTGAGTTATGGCAACTTATAAATTATAAAATCGTCTTTTTTTAAACAAAAAATTACCATTGAACCCAAGAAAAAAATGTTTGTAGAAACAAAAAATAATTCATATTTTTGCAATAAATGAATATGGAAATAGTAAATTGCCGTTAGAAATTAAAATTAAATACCAATGAAAAAGAATAAAATAATCTTACTAATTTTGGGAGTTTTGTTATTGACATCTGTCATGTCATGTTCTAAGGAAAATGAAGATGAAAATACTAAAACCCAAAATCAAGAAAACCAAAATCAAGAAAATCAAGAAAACCAAGAAAATCAAGAACAACCTTCTAATTCTGAGGGGAAAATTACCGATTGGAAAGATGGTTACATAACTTTTTATGGTCAGCCCTCAGACAACGATAGTTATCCTTATCCGCTGCCTGAAATGGAAAAAGGTTATTATAATGTTGCTGTAGGCGTTTACTTTTTCCCTGATTATATTCTCGGTTCGGCTTACGAAATCAAGTACAACGATAAAACAATCCGAGTTGTAGGAAAAGATATTTGTCCTGATGGCGATAATTCTTGGTTTGACAACACGCCCGAAGGTTTTGAATTTTTAACAGGAAACAAAGGTCTCGGCAAAGTAAACGTAAAATGGAGAGAAACACCTTATTACACTGATAAAAATCTCGTCTTAAAAATAAAATCCGGTTCAAACAATTGGTTTTTAGGGGCTTTTATTTTCAACGGTCGTTACGGCGTTAAAAAAGTTGAACTCTCAAAAGACGGTAAAACGTTTTACGAAATGAAACCTTTTAAATACAATGCGTTTTGGGAACTTCAATGTCCGTTCGACCAATACAACTGCAATCTGACAGTCAGAGTAACAGACCGTTACGGACACACGGTAACAGGCGTTATGAAAATGACTCAGGTTGAAGACGGCAAAACTTACGACCTCGGCAAAAATTTCGAGTATTAACTTTATAAAAAAAGTATAATTTCGCTGTTTTTGAAATAAATTTGTTATTAAAGAAAAATCCGTTTATCTTTGCAAAAATAATTTAGAAAACATTTTTAAGTAAAAATACATGGAAAAAAGAGTAGTAATTACGGGATTGGGCATTTATTCATGCCTCGGCAAAAACCTTGACGAAGTGAAACAATCACTTTGGAACGGTGTTTCCGGCATCGTTTTAGATCAAGAACGTAAAGAATTAGGTTTCCGTTCGGGTTTAACATCAAAGCTTGACATTCCCGATTTGAAAGGGCAACTTTCACGCGCTCAACGTGTTTTTATGCCCGAACAAGCAAAATACGCATACGTAGCAACCGTTGAAGCATTGAAAAACGCAAACATCGACCAAGAGTATTTGGACAAAAACGATGTTGGACTGCTTTATGGCAATGACTCAAGTGCAGAACCTGTTTACAAAAGCGTCGATACAATGTTCAGAAAAAAGAACACGACGTTAATCGGTTCCGGCGGAATTTTTCAATCTATGAACTCTACCGTTACGATGAATCTCGGCTGTATTTTTAAACTTCGCGGGATCAACCTGACAATTTCAGCAGCTTGTGCTTCATCAAGCCACGCAATAGGTTTGGGTGCATTGCTCATCAAAAACGGCTTGGAAGAAATGGTTGTTTGCGGTGGTGCTCAAGAAGTTAACCCATACGCAGTAGGCAGTTTTGACGGTATCAGCGCATTTTCAATAAGAGAAGATAATCCTACTGCTGCTTCAAGACCTTTCGACAGAGATAGAGATGGTCTTGTTCCGGGCGGCGGTGCGGCAACTGTCATCATCGAAGAATATGAACACGCCGTAAAACGCGGTGCTCCGATAATTGCAGAAATCTTAGGTTGGGGATTCTCTTCTAACGGCGACCACATCTCTTCGCCGAATGTTGAAGGTCCTGCAAAATCACTCGAAAAAGCAATAA
>Ga0256407_10010693_pt1 | contig 12838 bp, 7 predicted proteins | sample RumenRJG_04DNA_FD_193489 | JGI IMG/M metagenome (GOLD analysis project Ga0256407, IMG submission 193489) | Bovine rumen microbial communities from Lethbridge, Alberta, Canada - RJG_04 | ecosystem: Host-associated > Mammals > Digestive system > Stomach > Rumen | place: Canada: Alberta | collected... | reverse complement strand
TACACGACTCAACTTCACAATCGCGACTACGATATGACGTCGTGGCGTTCCGACCTTGGCCTGCGCGGGTCATACTGCTGGGTCGGTTCCAACGGAAAGCCTATCGCTTTGCGCGGACGCGCCTCGTGGGTTCACGAATTCTGCGATACAAACGCGACCATCGTGGGTTCCTTTACGGGAACGCGCGACGGATTTGTGCAGACGGAATACCAGCCGTCGAACCCCAACGGATTGAACGATCTGCGATATTCCGTCTCGAGCGTCGACATGGGGCGCGACTACGCGTGGCTCGGTCTCGGGCTCGTCGGCGACGGAATCTACGACGTGATTTCGCTCTTCGGAGGATACGACTGCCTCTTCAACGGCAGAAGCGCGACGCACAACCTTCACATCGGCGTCGATTGCGAATGGTGATTTGACGTTCGCGAGAGTCGCGGGGAAACGTCGTCAAAGGGGAACGTCAATCGTTCCCCTTTTTTCATGGCGGACAGGGATTCTCGCGACGCCGGAAACTCGCTCCTTTTTCTACTCCCGCCCTAAAAACTTGAAAGTCGCGCGACGTCGTATTAGAATATCCCGAAGTCTCTCTGTGAAGCGTCCGCGTTGGAATTGGACGCGGCGTCGAGAAAACAAGGGGTAATTTTATGAAACGAAACCATTTGACGGCGCGTCTTTGTCTGACGCTTTGTCTGTCCGTCGGACTCTTGGCGTTCTATGGAACGTCGGCTCGAGGAAGCGAGCCGCTGGAAAAGGCGTCGATCTCGTTCCGCGTCGCGCCCAGCGTATGGTCGGACGACGCGAGATTTGAACAGATGTTAGACATGTTCGAGCGTCATCCGGGCGCGACGGACGAAATCACGTTCTTCACGCAGACGACCCACGCGCCGATCTCCGACGAAGAACTGGAACGACGCTGCGAAATTCTTCAAAAACGGATCGCGCAGGTTCACGAGCGCGGGCTCCGTTCGGGAATCAACGTCTTATGCACGCTCGGACACCATCCGGAGGATATGTCCCAAGTCATCGGGCCGGAATATCCTCGCGCGCAGACGATCGACGGGGTCGTCGCGCAGGCGACGCTCTGCGTGAACAACGATATTTTTCGCGACCGAATCCGACGGATCTACGGCGCAGTCGCAAGGACGGGCGCAGACTATGTCTGGATCGACGACGACGTGCGGACGGGACACTGGCTCGACTCTGTAGGGAACAGCGGTTCGTTCTGTTTCTGCGACGCCTGCATGGCGCTTCTTTCAGAAAAGTTCGGCAAGGCGACGACGAGGGAAGAACTTAAGGAAAAACTCGGCGATCCGTTGACGCTGACCGTTATCCGCCAGTTTGCGTCCGACTCTTACGACAAGATGTTCGCGTTGATCGAGGAGGTCGTTCACGAGGTCGACCCCAAAATCGCGCTCGGATTCATGACGGGCGAACGGTACGACGAAGGTTACGACTTCACGCGCTGGGCGAAGACCCTCGAGGGTCCCGACGGCGATAAAGAAGTCTACTGGCGTCCCGGCGGCGGATTCTACGACCAGTACTGGATGGCGGGACTTTTTGACAAAACCCAGCAGATAGGGCGCCAGATCGCGCTATTGCCGCCGGAAGTCAAGGTAATTCAGTCCGAAATCGAGAACTTCCCCTATCAGCCGCTCAAGAAGTCGGCGGCGATCACGACGCTCGAGGCGGTCTCGCATATCGGCGCGGGTTGCACGGGCGCCGCGTTCAACGTCCTGACCATGAACGAGGAGCCGCTCGACGAATACGAGCGATTTATGACGGCGATCGCCAAACGCCGCCCCTTTATGGACGTCGCGGTTCAAAAACTCGGACGCGCGCCAAACGTCGGCGTTCTGCCTCTTTGGAACAAAAACGACGGCAATTACACGAACAGAACGCCTGTCCAAACCCTGACCGCCGGAATCATGGAAACGGGTGTTCCCGTCGCCTTCGATTACACGCAGCCCGCCGACGTGCTGCTCCTTTCGCGCAACTATCTGGATCATTTGCGTCCTGAAGACGCGAAGGAACTCTTTAAGAAAGGCGTCTATCTTGACAACGACGCGCTAGGATTGGCGAACGATCCGGGAACCTACGCGCTCAACGATCTCACCGGAATGGAATACGGGGGAATGATTACCGTCGACGGAATCGAAAAATTTACGTCGCATCCGCTCAACGGTCGTTTCGGAGAGCGCACGCGCGATCTTCGCCAATCCTTCTGGCGCGATCCGATTATCGCGCTTCATCTAACGCGTCCCGGCGTGGAAATTCTTTCGAGCTGCGTCAACTACGAAGGCGAGACGCAGGCGGAAGCGATCGTCGGAATCTTCGAAAATCCGCTCGGCGGACGCGTTTGCGTCAACGGATATTATCCGTGGAGCAATTTCTACAACTACCCCAAACAAGCGCAGATACGCGCGATTATGCGCTGGCTCTCGAAAGATCGCCTTCCCGGCTACGTCGAATCCTTTGGTCAGATTTACCTGTCGCTCCGCAAGCCCGACGAAAACGGACGCTTTGCCGGAATCGCAATTAACGCGAACTACGACGCGGAGGAAAACGTCGCGATTCGTCTGAAGACGGAAAAGGACGCGATAACCGTCTACGATTACGATTGTGAAAAGCGGGTCGTTTCGGCGTCGGACGTCGACGACGCAGGTTACAAACTCTTCGTGATACCCGAGATCAAGGCTTGGGAAGCGGCGTTAATCGTCGTGGAATAACCCGCCGCGCGCAAACCGATATAAAACGGCGCCGCCACGCTCCCCACTGCGCGACGGCGCCGTTTTTATATCGTCTCGAAGTTCAAATTGGTCTCTGAAACGTCAACGTTCCTGTTCCGGCGCCGGTTCGTAACCGCGCTCCGGTCGACTCGGTCGCGGGCCGCCGCGACGTCGTTCGCCCATGCCGCGCCCTCCTTCGCCCCTTTCGCCGCGTCGCGGCGGAGGACCGGGCCGACGTCCGAAACTCTCGCCGTTTCCGTTCGGTCCAAACCCCTCGGGAGGCTCCGGGCGCTCTCCGTCGAACCCCTCAGGGGGCTCCGGAGGATTCTGTCCGTCCCCCGTCGAGGGATTCTCTCCGCGCATACCGTCCCCCATAGGGGGTTCAGGGCGATCACCGTCTTTTCCGCCAAAACCGCCCGGTCTGCCAGGGCCGCCGCGTCCGTTTCCGGCGTCGCCCGTTTCAGGGAGATTATCCGCGGTTTTCTCCTCGCCGATATAGAGCTTATGACCGTTGAGCTTAACGTTTGCGCCCGTCGCGTCGGCGTTTTGCAAACTCGAAACGTAGGAGTCTGCGGTCAGTTCGAGGGTCGATTCCGCGTCGAGCGTAACGTCAAGGCGTCCCGCCGTATTCTCGGCGTTGATCGCGCCGACGAAGCGCGAGCCTTCCGTAACCGCCATCGTCAGTTCGGAAATATTATCGACGTAAACGTTTCCTTCAATCTCTTGCTCCGCAAGGGTCAGCGCGACTTTGCCGCCGTTTTGACCTTTTCGCCCCCACCCCTCGCGCCGAACGCGGAGGAAATATCCTTCGGGGTCTTCATTGACGAAGCGATTATTACGCAGGTCGACGACGCAGCTCGTATTCGTCACGTAAATCGAATCGCCCTTCTTCGTCGTGATCTCACAGTCCTCGGCGGCAAAACGCGACGTTCCGACCGCCGCGTCGCCGGAGAACGACTGGTAGATGAAAACGTTTTTATACGTCGTCGATTTACCGTGCAGCACGTTGTTGTCGTCGGTCAACTTCGTACGCTTGAGCGCAATCGAGTTGCGCCCTTCGATAATCGCGCCTTCAGAACGCGTCGAAACAAGCGTCGCGTCTTCAACTCGAATATCGGCGGTCGAGTAGATCGCGGGCGACCCTGCTCCGTTTGCGCGATATTCGCCGCGCCGAACCGTCAGCAGTCCGCCGCCGCGATCGGAACGAATCGGCGCCGACGAGTTCCCTTCCGTAACGACGCGAAGGTCTATCGCGTCGAGCGTCCCGCCCCCCGTAACCATCACGCCGCCGGAATTATGCTCTCGCGTATGAATTTCGACGTTCTCCGCCGTCGCCTTCCCCTCGCCGTAGACAAACAGTCCGCTCGAATACGCGGAATCGGTCGCGATCGTTCCGCCTTTAAGCGTCAATTCGCCTTTGTGAACGAGCGCCGCGGCGTTCACGCCGTAGAAATCGTAGTCGTCGCTGCGTCCGGTCGGGGAGCCGCTTTTTGCGATCGTCGCGTTCTCAAGGGTCGAGGCGCCGCCGGAAACGAGCAGCGCGACTTCGCCGGGCGTGCCGCTCGCGTATTTCGCGCCGACGTTCGTCGTCGTGTCGCCAATCTCGGTCGCGCCGGAATAAGAAACAGAACGAGCGCGTCCGCCGCCAGGTTCGCTAAACGCGCCTCTCGTTCCGCCGTCCGAACCAGCCGGAGGCGCGCCGAACGAAAGGGAGCCGAAAAACGCCGCTGTCAGGACGACGACTAACCGAATGATGAAAGAACACATGACGGGTCTCCTCAGATTAATGGGTCCTGTAAAATCCGCCGCGTTCACGGCGACGGCGACGGACGCGCTCTTTTAACGTCCGCCGAAAAAAATCAAAGCGCGCTTTGAACTACGAACGCGGGTTCAAGGCGCGTGACGGGCTCCAACGCCCTCGCGTTGGCCGACAGGGGTTAAACGCCGACGAAAGTCCGAGGTTTCGCAAGAAAACGAAAAAAACCGACAAAGAAAAAGGACGCGCGTCGCATGAACGCGCGTCCCTTATGGGGAACGCTCCCAAGGGAGGAAAACGACGGCTAAGGAGAAAAGAGAGGAGGGAGAAAACCGTCGACGGGAGCGTTCGAGACGCCGCGACCACGAGGATCGCGACGCCAGGAGGACGGGGATCAGTCGGCGTACCAGTTGGAACCGGCGAAGTCGACCGCGTAAGAGCCGAGCTTCTCGTCGACCTTAACGTTATTCTCAAGCGTTTCCCAAGGATTCACAAGGACGCCGCCCGTAACGGAAACGACGCCGTTTCCAGCGGGACGCGCAAGCGAGTCGCTCGCGACGGTCTGCGGAGCGGCGAGCGCGGGAACCTGGGTTTCGCCAACGAATTCAGAAAGCGTGCAACCCGCTTTCTTCTGGAGGTTTTCACGGTAGATCAGCGCGGCGACAAGCGCGAGATCCATGCAGTTCTTCGCCTCGGCGAAGATCGGTTCCGCCTTCGAGATTTCGGCGTAACGCTTGCTCATCGTACTCGCAAACTTTTCCGCGACCGCGTCGGTCTTGGAGCTCGTCTTGCGTTCGCCCTTCGCGTTGAAATATTCGCGCTCGGTCAGAACGTTGACGCTCGACTCAGAAACCTTCCAAACGAGCGAATCGGCGTCGCGATAGAGCGTTTCATACTTCGGCTCCATCCAGAAACGCTGCGAATATGAATGGGCGGCGCCGGGACGAATCATGCTGAAGTAGCTCTTGAAGTTCTTAACGGCGGTTTCGTCAAAGCCGAGAGAAACGCGCTTGAGGCGATAGTCGGCGGCGACGAGAACGTTGGCGATACGGCTGTCCGCCGGAACGCCGGTAAGCGTAACGTCCATATTGCCCATCGCGGCGACGTTCGCTTCCGTATCCATGAGGTTCGAAAGAGAGGCGAGACGCGCCAACGCTTCCTCGCTCGGATCAATCGAGCAGGAGATCAACTCGTGATTGTCGGCGGTCAAAGAGCGCATCGCGACAATCAGGTCTTCAAGCTGGAAAACCGGCTTGCCCGACTTCGCGCCGACGACGGAACCGTCCGCGGCGACCGTCCACGGCTCGGCGGAGCCGACGAGATATATGTCGTTCGCGTTAGGATCGGCGACGACGTACTCAATCGAAGTCAAACCGCCAAGGTAACGGGCGGCGTCAGGAATCTGAACGTTGCTTGCCGCGCTTTCACGAAGCAAAGAATCGAGACGTTTAAGAGAAATCTTACGCTCGGTCGACGCCTTGCTCAAGTCGCTCGGAATCGCTTCCATCTGCGCGAGCATTTCGGCGGCGGTCGCCTGAATTTCGCGCTGCGTCGCGTTGCGAAGGACGTCGTTTGCGTCGATCTTCACGCCGCCGACGGCGCTGCGATAACCCCAGCGATAGTAGGCGTTGTCGTACTCGTTGTTGTTATTATTGGTATTATTATTGTTATTATTGTTGTTGTTATTGTTGTTTCGGTTATTGTTGTTATTGTTATTATTATTGTTGTTATTATTGTTTCGGTTGTTCTGGGCCATCCCTTGCGGCGTCATGCAAAAGAGAAGTCCCAGCAGGACAAACGCGCAAAGCGCCGTCCGAACGACGCGGAACGCCGAGTTCGAGTTGTGATTCACTTTCATTTTCAAACCTCTGTCACATTGAAAAATCGCGTCGAGGCGCGACGATAACGCCTATAAACCGCGCCGACGCGACGCCGCGTCAAGTTCGGAGCAAACGCTCGAAATCGAACGTCCGCGCGCCGGAATTCGATCCCGCGACGACCTCTGGAAACGCCGCCTATACCCGGCTACCTTAAAGATTACCCACCGCCCTGCCCCTTATCAAGAGTTTTCCCGAAAAAAATCCCCTTTTTCAGCAACTTTTTTCAGAAATACTCTCCTAACCGTTCTATCCCTATTATCCGACGCGGCGCCTGCGAAGGCGACCAAACGACGCGTCTTTCTTTGCCCCGCGATCAAGGCGCGGCAAGGCGGCGAAAAAAAATTCATGCCGCGGCTCGCTAATCCTTTGACGACGGTCTGAGTCGGCGCTAAAATATAGGGCAGTCCGCGCAAGACAAAACCCGCTGTTTCGCTAAGAAGTCGGCGCGATTCCCTTTCACCGATATTCCCCACGAGGATCACACAATGAAACGAATTCTGTTCGTTTTCGCCCTCTGCCTCGCGTTCGCAACGTTCGCCGATCAAGCGCGAGCGGCGCGACCGTTCCCCGGCAACGACAACGATCGTCCTATGAACACGATCGAGTCGGTTCGGCGCGCCATTAACGACATGATTACCCAGTTCGGCGACGATTACGCCGACGGCCAAGAGTATCTCAAAGAACTCGACGCGCTCGAAAAAGAGCCGAACAAAGACGACGCGTGGAACCAGAAGTTCGCGCAATTCCGCCGCAAGGCGCTCCTCGCGCTCCCGGAACTCGACGATCTTGAACTCGTCGTCGTCCGCAGCAATCGTCTCCCCGCCGTCGGCGACGACTTCATGACGATCGACAAGGTCTCGAAAGAAGGCTGGAACGTCGATCTCGGAATTCTCTCCGATCTCCGCGCCGAAAAACCGACCTTCACGTCGATCTACCATCCGGAAAACGGACGCCCGATCCTCGAGCCGGAACTCAACTGGGACGGCGAGCGCATCATGTTCTCGAGCATTTCCGAGGATAACAAACGCTGGGCGATCTTCGAGATCAACGCCGACGGCTCCGGACTCAAAACGCTCTCCCCGACCGATCAGCCCGACGTCGACTTCTTCGACTCGTGCTATACGCCGGAAGGAAAGGTCGTCGCGTGCTCGAACGCGGGCAAGCAGGGTCTGCCGTGCATCAACGGCTCCGACCCGATGGCGGATATCTACCTGATCGATCCGGAAACGAAAAAAGTCCGTCAGCTCACCTTCGAGCAGGACTCCGACTGGCACCCGACGCCCCTTAAGAACGGTCGAATCATGTATCTGCGCTGGGAATACAGCGACATCATGCATTATTTCAGCCGTATCCTCTTCCACATGAACCCGGACGGCACGAACCAAGCGGAACTTTACGGCTCCGGCTCCTACTTCCCGACCGCGTTCAAGCACGCGCGCGAGTTCCCCGACTCTTCGAAGATCGTCGGAATCGGTTCCGGGCACCATGGGCGCGGCGACACGGGTCGTCTTCTTATCATCGACCCGACGATCGCGCGTAAGTATCCCTTCCGTTATCATCCGACTGGGGAAGAATATCCGCAAGGACTCGAATGGGGTCCCGAAGGATCGCAGCTCGACGTCCACCCGGAAATCTTCCCGGCGGAAAAGACGGGCTTCGTCGCGGAAATCCCGGGTTACGGTCGTCCGGTCGAAGGCAACGTGCTCGACATGCAGTCGACGGGCTTGAAGTACAACTTCGTCTTCCCGTATCCTCTCTGCGAGAACTATATTCTGGTCAACTGCGAAATCGACGGCGCGCCGGGAACCTACGGGCTGTACCTCGTCGACACGTTCGACAACATGACGCCGATCAGCGTGATTCAGGGCGAGGGATACTTCTTCCCGACGCCCCTCGTCGAGCGCGAACTCCCGCCGATCATTCCGAACCGCGTCGATGAAAACGCCAAGGAAGCGACGGTCTTCATCACGGACGTCTACAACGGCTTCGGGACGGAGAACGTTCCGCGCGGCGAAATCGTCGGTCTCAAGATTTTCGCGTATCACTTCGCGTATCTGCACACCGGCGGTCACGAATCGGTCGGCGTTCAGAGCAGCTGGGACATTAAGCGCATTCTCGGCTACGTGCCGGTCGAAGAGGACGGCTCCGCGTTCTTCAAGATTCCGGCGAACACGCCCGTCGCGCTTCTGCCCGTCGATAAGAACGGCGCGGCGATTCAGCTCTTCCGCAGCTGGTTCGTCGGAATGCCGGGCGAAAACGTCAGCTGCAACGGCTGCCACGAATCGCAGCTCGACGCGACGCAGTCCGTCCTGACGCAGGCGTCGCGCCGCGAGCCGAGCGAGATTCAAGACTACCTCGGTCCGCCGCGCTCGATCACGTTTGAACTCGACCTGTACCACCGCGTCGTCAAGAAGTTCTGCATCAAGTGCCACGACGGCTCCAAGCCGGACCGTCCCTCCTTCGCCGACGCGCAGTCCGCGTACAACAACATTCACCCGTTCGTTCGCCGCCCCGGTCCGGAAACGGATATGGACGTGCTGCCCCCGTATGAATACCACGCGTCCACGAGCGAGCTGATTCAGATGCTCGAAAAGGGGCACCACGGGGTCAAAATCGACGACGAAGCGTACCGTCTGATCGTCAACTGGATCGACTTCAACGCGCCGTGGCGCGGCAAATGGGGCAACGAGCCGGAAGCGAAGCGTCGACTTGAACTCTCCGAGCTCTACGCCGATTCCGCCGCCGTCGACGTCGAAAACGAATACGACCGGCTCCTTATGGCGATGCGCGACAAGCCCGCGCCGGAATTCGTCGAGCCGGGTCCCAAGGTCGAGCGCAAAGACGACCTCGGCGACTCGTGGGCGTTCGACGAAGCGAAGGCGAAAGAGCTTCAAAAGCAGGCGCTTTCGGGCGGCGCGGAGACGAAGAAGGTCGAACTCGCGCCCGGAGTCGAGGTTGAGTTTGTCCGCATCCCGGCGGGCCAGTTCGTCATGGGCTCCCTCGACGGGTGCATGGACGAATATCCGCGCAGCGTCGTGACGATCTCCAAGCCATTCTGGATGAGCAAGACGGAAATCACGAACGAGCAGTACGCGGCGTACGACCCCGAACACGACACGCGCTACATCGAAGAGCACGGAAAAGACCACATCGTCCCCGGCTACATCGCGAACCATCCGAAGCAGCCGGTCGCGCGTGTGAGCTGGAACGAGGCGCAGAGCTTCGTCCAGTGGCTCCGCGACGAAAAGGGCGTCAAGGCGGCGCTCCCGACCGAAGCGCAGTGGGAATGGGCGGCGCGCGCGGGCTCCGCGCAGAAGTTCTACTTCGGACCTTTTGAGGCGGACTTCTCGAAATACGCGAACCTCGCCGACGCCGACCGTCGCCGACTCTACACGACGTGGGAAAGCGGCGCGACGATTCACATTCGCCGCAACTATCCGGAAGGCAGCGTCTTCCCGCTCCGCGACGACCGCTTCGCCGACCGCTGGTTCGTCGTCGACTTCGTCGCCCAGAACCTCCCGAACGCGTGGGGGCTTTACGACATGATCGGCAACGTCTCCGAATGGACCCGCGACGATTATCGTCCGTACCCCTATAGCGTCTCCGACGGTCGCGACGACCTCGACGCGAAAGCGCGCAAGACCGCGCGCGGCGGCTCCTGGTTCGATCGTCCTAAGATCGCCGGAAGCTCCTTCCGCCAGGCGTACCTGCCGTGGCAGAAGGTCCACAACGTCGGAATCCGTCTTGTTATTGAAGACTGACGACGTCGGACGTTCTTGATTCGCAGTCGTCATATACGGCGGAGCGGATTTGAAACAGACCGCGCAAGCTTGTCGGTTTGCGCGGTCTGACGTTTGTAATGACGCCAGACAACCGAATTCTTCGGTTTCCATCGAAATCCCGAATTCATATTATCGACGATTTGCCATCCGTCTCGTAAGCGTCGTAAATAGTTAGGAACGTCGGCATGAGCAACTGGAAAGTTTACTTGGACACATCCGTCGTCAGCTATCTTGATCAGCAGGACGCTCCGGAGAAAATGGAGGAAACGCGTCGTTTTTGGAAATTGCTCCAAAAGGGAGAATATGACGTCTATATCTCGGACGTCGTTATTCGTGAAATCAACAACAACACCCCCAAAAAACTTGACGTCTTGTTGAAATATCTTGACGCCATCGACTATACGGTCGTAGAAATATCAGAAAACACAATCAAACTCGCTGAAAAATTCATCGATTTTGGAATTTTAAAACAAAAAAGCTTTGACGATTGTCAACACATTGCCGCCGCAATTCTTGCAAATTGCGACCTCATTGTTTCATGGAACTTCAAGCATATCGTCAATGTGAAAACTATACGCGGCGTAAAAGCAATTTCAACGCTTGAAGGCTACAAAGATTTGTTAATCTATCCGCCGTCTATCCTGCTGGAATGGGAGGAGAATACAAATGAACATCCCGTCTGATTGGACGTCGTTTTCCGTAGAGGATATCCGAAAAATAAGAGAGGCTAACTCGTTGCGTCATATTAAAATGACGCCCGCCGAAATCGTCGCCGACACGAAAGCGGGCGCGGCGGAGCTACTCAAGATCATTATGAATCGAACGACGCGGAAAAACGTAGTCCTTATTTCGTCCGATCGTTCAGAGCCTGAGTAGTTCGCCGTCGTCGTCTTTTGACGGAGAATGGATCGCGCTCCTGCGGCGTTTTCCTTTAACGTCGCGCGGAAGGAAGAATATTTATGGACGTGCGTCGTCTATTTGACGTTCTTTTCTTTCGCGCCTCTCTGCGCGGTCGCGTTTGTTTGTTTTTTCCGTATAGGACGAAACGTTCGCAACATAAAGGAAGGCGCGGATTGCGGAATCCGCGCTTTCTTTTTATTTCGCGGTTCAAGAGCGCGTGAAAAGCTTGCCTTCACACGCGGAATCGGGCATAATGATAGACGAAGACGCGCGGCGGATTGGAGGTCGTTTTCATTCTGAGCGCGCGCGATAAACAGACGGAAACAAGATTTATGAACATTGAAATCGAATATCAGGGTCGTCGACAGAGCGTCACGCTGGCGGAACTATTCCAACTTGCGGCCGACGGCGAACTCCAGCCGTCGTCGAGACTTTGGATCGACGGCAAAGAAACAAACTGCGGCAACGTCAAAGGGATCGTCTTCGGCGCTCCTCAGACGTCGACCGCCCCCGTTCCAAACGCCGGCGTCGCGACCTACTCTTCGACCGGACCGCAGCAGAACCGCCGCGTCGCCACCCCGTTCCTCGATTATCTGATCTCCGGCGGCTCCACGCCTTACGTCATGTGCTATCTTAACGCGGGCCAGGCGACGGTCAGTCCTTCGGGGGGCCGCGTCTGGATGAAAGGAATGATCGAGACGCAAACGAACGCCCAAGGCGGGTTTCTGAAGTCGCTCGGACGCATGGTCGCGGGCGAGACGTTCTTTCTGTCGCGCTACGTCGCGTCGGGTCCCGCGGAGATCGCGTTTGCGACAAAGATGCCCGGCATGATCGTTCCGCGCGTTCTAGCCGCGGGCGAATCGGCGATATGCCAGCGCGGCGCGTTTCTCGCGTCCTCTCCGGGCGTGGAACTGTCGATCTTCTGGCAGAAGAAAATCGGCGCCGGACTCTTCGGCGGCGACGGATTCATCATGCAGCGCGCGACGGGACCGGGGGTCGTTTTCCTCGAACTTGACGGCGCGGCGTTCGAATACGATCTCGCGGCGGGCGAGCAGGTAATCTGCGACACGGGCGCGGTCGCGTGGATGGATCCCTCTTGTTCGCTCGATATCCAGATGGTCAAAGGCGTTAAAAACATTCTCTTCGGCGGCGAGGGACTTTTCAACACGATCGTAACCGGTCCCGGCAAAGTCACGTTGCAGTCGATGAGCCTCTTCGGCACGGCGAGCAAGCTCGCGCCGCTTATTTACCGACTTATTCCGCACGACTCCAACGGTCCGCGTTGATCGGTCGCGCGTTCGTTCCCAACTTGCAAATCACCTAATAACACTAAGGATAGCGCTTTATGAAAACGTTCCATCTCGGCGGGTTTTTCTCTCTCGCGCTTGTATGCGCGTTCGCGTTCGTCTCGGTCGCGTCGGCGCAGGACGCTAAGGAGGCCCCGCTCCCGAAATTCAAACAGGACGCGCTCTCTCTCTGGCTGAGCCCTTCTAACCAGATCAACAACATCGGCTATGGCGAATACCGTTCTGAAAAAGAGCGTATGAACGAGGTCGCCGACGTCGTCGAGCCGATCCTCAAGAAGCAGGGAATCAAGGTCTACCGCAACGACCCGGAAAAGAGCATCAAAGAATACACGGAAGAAGCGAACAAGCTCGGCGTCGACCTCTATTTCGCGATTCACAGCAACGCGTTCAGGGGCGAGTCGAGAGGAACAGAAGTCTGGTGCCACCGCAAGGGCGGCGAAGGCGAACGGTTCGCGAATCGAATCCTCGACGAACTCACGAAAATCTA
>Ga0256407_10010692_pt1 | contig 12839 bp, 7 predicted proteins | sample RumenRJG_04DNA_FD_193489 | JGI IMG/M metagenome (GOLD analysis project Ga0256407, IMG submission 193489) | Bovine rumen microbial communities from Lethbridge, Alberta, Canada - RJG_04 | ecosystem: Host-associated > Mammals > Digestive system > Stomach > Rumen | place: Canada: Alberta | collected... | reverse complement strand
GGTGATAATCGCCATAATTGTGATTTTGTAGCGGGCGGTGTCGTTGCGCGACTCGGCGCGGACTAGGTATACGTTCCAGTCTTCGGAATACTTGTAAATGCCGTGGTATTCCGCTCCGCGAAGGACAAAGTTGATTTGGCCCTCTATAATTCCATTGTCGTAGTCGTCGTTCAACTTGGCAAGAGCCTCTTTGTCGGGAAAGCTGAGCAAGTCGGAGCCATCGGCGCTGGCGCAAAAGAGGGCCACGCCGGTGCGGTCAAAGCCCAGGGCCAAACTGTGGCGGTTGGAGAATTCTTCCTTTGCCGAGTTTTTTAGCGTCTCAAGGCATTCTTCCTTGTTCTTTTTGTAAGAGTAAATTTGATATTGGCTGGACGCGTTTTTGTATAGTTCCTTTAGCTGCGTGACAGTCAGCCTGTTGGTCAATTCCGTAACTTGCCTTTGCGAAAGCTGAACGGAAATCAAATTGGTCATGAAATTTGACATCAAAATGAGCGAGATGAAAATCGCCAAAATCTTGACCGAAATAGGAATAATCGGCGTGTTGCCGACATATTGGAAAAAACGTTTTTTTGCCAACTTTTTTTCTCCTTTCTATATTATTCCATTGTAAACCCATTTTTGCGATTTTGCAAGGAAATTTTTTTGAGAAATTGGAGAAAAAACAGTGTTTTTTGTTATGCCAAAAGGAGCTATATACTAGTTGAAGACGCGAATTGCGCAAGCGTTTCCTATAAAATCATAATTTATGGCTACAGAAGTCCCATCCGTAAAATAAATTGCGTAAGCATCGTCGCACTCATATCCCCCACTAGCCTCCATTTTTTGCTTCCCACATTTTTCAAGGGCCCCATTAACAGCAGATTTGACGTTATAAAGAGTCATAAGCTCATCCTTTTTGGGGACATACCAACCGCTCGCAAACCCAGACACTCCATACGAACTGTAATGGTCCCTAGCTTGCTCAAGAGTTACATTGCTTAATAAATCAAATCCTACACCCTTTTTACCTGCTACGTCAAAAATTACGGCAACGGCGGCAGCTTTTTGCGTGTCTGAGAGTGTAAGCCCCGAACTGTAGGCCTCCACGCTTCCGTCGCTAAAAACAATGTCTCCAATAGCTTCGACCGCAGCATACTTTCCGATTTTCCCAGTCGCTTTGGCACGCGAAGAAGTCGCATTTTCGCTAGATGAACTATCGTTACCCGTGTCTCCACCGCTGGAATTGTTAGAGCACGATATCGCAATAAACGCCGCAGTCCATACACATATTAGTGTAAGAACAGCCAAGGCCTTAGAAATATTTTTCATAATTTTCTCCTAAGAATTAATTAAGTCAATTATAACATAGGAAAAAGTGTTTAGCAAGTTAATTTGTTTTGTCATCAACAGAGTTTGCCGGCACGACAAATTCACGCCACCCTTTACAACGCACGGCCTCCCCGCCTTGGAGGAAGCCGCGCGTTACAACCAATAAGCGCGGTTTAGTTTCCTACGTTTTCCACGCACAAAGCAGGAACAACGTTCGCATTTGCAGTTATTTTACTACAATTTTTTTTCTTGTATTGAGTAATTAGGAACGAAAAACCCGGGACTTTAGTCTCAAAAAAGCCGGGAGTAAGTCGAAATTTTGCGAATTTTCAATGATTTTTGCGGAAATAAACGAAAATCTTGATAACTATTTATATGATATAGGTGGAGGAAAAAAAATGTCTGAAACTCAAACAAACAAAATCAAAGGCCGGGCACAGCCCAAATATCGCGACAGGCTCTTCATCGCCATTTTCGGCAAAGACACGGAACGCAGCAAACGATGGCGGTTGGACTTGTACAACGTCCTTAACGGCACGAACTACACAGACCCAAACGCGCTGGAGCTGAACACAATCGAAAACGTGATTTACATCAAGATGTACAACGACGTGTCGTTCCTTGTCGATTCGCAAATGACGCTCTACGAGCAGCAGAGCGAAACAAACGCAAACATGCCCTTAAGAGGACTCTTTTACTTCGCTCAACTATATCAAAAACACCTAGCGAAAAAAGAGTTGAACTTGCACCGCTCGTCGCTGATAAAGATTCCAAACCCTCGATTCATCGTCTTTTACAACGGAGACACAAAAAGAGAGGAGCGATACAAACTCCGGCTGTCGGAGGCTTTTGAATTGGAGGACAAGTCAGGCGACTTTGAGTGGACGGCGGACGTGATAAACATCAACCAAGGCGCCAACGAAACGCTTGTCAAAAAGTGCAAACCAATGTATGATTATGTGAGGCTTGTGGGAAGAATTTCCGACCACAAAAAGAACGGCATGAAAATCGAACAGGCCGTGCGCGAAGCCGTTGACTGGGCAATCAAAGAAAACTTTTTGGAAGGCTTTGTCCGCGAGCAAAAAGAGGAGATTACCGCGATGTGTTTGACAGAATACGATGAAGAATCTTGCATTAGGGGATGGCGAGAGGACGGCCGCCAAGAAAAGGCCATAGAAACCGCGCGAAACATGCTCAAAAAGAACTATCCAACATCAGATATCGTCGAAATCACCGGTCTACCCTTGGAGCAAGTGCTGGAACTGCAAAAAGAATTGGCCGCCGAGCCGACAGCCGCAAACTAGCCTCCTCTCCTCCGCCTAGTCCAGCACCCAAAATTCAATTGAACAATTCCCCAAAATTCATTAAAATAGAACGCTATGAAAGCGATAGAACTAGAGAAAGCGTACAATCCAAAAGACTTTGAAGATAGAATTTACAAGGACTGGGAAAGCAAGGGCTGCTTTAAGCCGGCCAGCGACCCGGTCAGCCCCATTCACGCGGAATGGGAATGCAAATGCGCGGACTGCAAGGACGGAAAAAAGAATCCGGCCCTTTATTCAGTGGTGATTCCGCCGCCCAACGTAACGGGCGTTTTGCACATGGGCCACGGCCTTAACAACACTTTGCAGGACATCGTCGTCCGCTACCACCGCATGAAGGGCGACAACACCCTTTGGCTTACAGGAACCGACCACGCGGGAATCGCGACGCAGAACGTCGTAGAGCGCGCGCTCAAAAAAGAAGGAAAGACCCGCTACGACTTGGGCCGCGAAAAGCTTGTCGAGCGCACATGGCAAGTAACCCACGAACACCACGACATCATCGTAAAGCAGCAGAGAAAGCTTGGAAACTCCACCGACTGGGAGCGCGAGCGCTTTACCTACGACGAAGGCCTAAGCAAGGCCGTCCGCGACGTGTTCGTCACCCTTTACGAGCGCGGCCTTATGTACAAGGGACAGAGGCTTGTCAACTGGTGCCCCCGCTGCGGAACCGCTCTAGCCGACGACGAAGTTGACCACGAGGACACGCAGGGAGCGATGTACCACATCTACTACGAGTACGCCGACGGAAGCGGAAAGATAGAAGTGGCCACTACCCGCCCCGAAACATTCTTTGGCGACACAGCCGTCGCCGTAAACCCCACCGACGAGCGCTACACCGCCCTTGTCGGAAAAAAGCTTAAGCTTCCGATTACAGGAAAAGAAATTCCTATCATCGCCGACGAATACGTTGACAAAGAGTTTGGAACCGGCATGGTGAAAATCACGCCGGCCCACGACCCCAACGACTGGGAAGTCGGCAAGCGCCACAATTTGGAAGTCGTCAACCTTTTGACTCCAGACGGCCGCCTCAACGAAAACGTTCCCGAAAAATACCGCGGACTCAAGCCCGAAGCCGCCCGCAAAATGGTCATCGAAGACTTGACCGAAGCCGGCTTGTTCAAGGGCGAAGAAAAAATGGTTCACTCGGTGGGCCACTGCTACCGCTGCAAAACAATCGTCGAGCCGTATTTGTCTTACCAATGGTTCGTAAAAATGAAGCCGCTCGCCGACAAGGCGCTCAAGGCTTGGAAGGACGGAGACATCGTATTCTACCCGCGCAAGTGGGAAAACACATACACGCACTGGATGGAAAACATCCGCGACTGGTGCGTTAGCCGCCAGATTTGGTGGGGCCACCGCATTCCGGCATGGTACTGCCAAAAGTGCGGCGAAGTCATCGTAAGCCGCGAAGATCCTTGCAAGTGCCCCAAGTGCGGCGCGCCTGCCGACCAGCTTAAGCAAGACGAAGACGTTTTGGACACTTGGTTCAGCTCTTGGCTTTGGCCATTCTCAACTTTTGGTTGGCCGGAAAAGACAAAGGACCTTGAAACATTCTATCCGACAACAGCGCTTGTAACCGCCTACGACATCATCTTCTTCTGGGTCAGCCGAATGATTATGGCCGGCCTTGAGTTCACCGGAAAGGCGCCTTTCCACGACATTTACATTCACGGCTTGGTTCGCGACAAGCAGGGCCGCAAGATGTCAAAGAGTCTTGGAAACGGAATGGACCCGCTTGAAATCATCGACATGTACGGAGCCGACGCGCTCAAGTTCACTTTGGGCTTTATGTGCGCGCAAGGCCAAGACATTTTGATTGACAAAGACTCGTTCAAGTTGGGAAGCCGCTTTTGCAACAAGGTTTGGAACGCAAGCCGCTACCTTTTGGGAAACTTGGAAGGACGCAACTTGATTCCGGTCACCGACGCGGACTTGACCGAGCTTGACAAATGGATTTACGCTCGCTTGAACAACGCGGCAAAGTTGGCCCGCGCCGCTTTGGAAGGCTACCGCTACAACGACGCGGCCAGCGCCTTGATGGAATACTTCTGGAACGAATTCTGCGACTGGTACGTCGAGGCTACAAAGCTCAACTTTAAGAACGGCGACGACCACGAAAAGGACAGACAGGCCACAGTTCTTTTGAACTTGCTTGAAGAGAACTTGCGCTTGCTGCACCCCTACTTGCCTTTTGTAACCGAAGAAATTTATTCAAAGCTTCCTGTAAAGGAAATAGTCGAGGCGAGAAAAGCCGCCGGCGAGCAAAAGATTCTCAGCTCTTCAAATTACTGCGGAATGTTGATCGACGCTCCGTATCCTGAACCTGCAGACGAACGAGACAACGCGGCCGTAGTAGAGCGCTTTGACGTTCTTAAAGACTTGATCGGAAAGACCCGCGCGCTGCGAACCGAATGCGGTCTTGACCCGGCTGCAAAATTGAACATGGCGATTCTTGTCCAGGCCGGAAGCGCCGCCGAAGTTTGCAAAGAAAAGACTGACATGATCGAGCTATTGGCCGGCATGAAGCAAGTTGACTTTGTCGAGTCAAAGCCCGCGCGCGCGATCGGAACGGTTGGAAGCGGCTTTGAGGCCTTCCTTATCGTTGACGAAAGCGTGAACATCGATGCTCTCAAGGCCAAGTTCAACAAGGAAATTGAGACGCAGACAAAATACGCCGAAAACTCGGAGCGCAAGCTTAGCGGAAACTTTGCCCAGCACGCGCCTGCGGAATTGGTCGAAGAAGAAAAGAAAAAGCTGGCCGAATGCCAGAACCGAATCGAAAAGCTTAAGTCGTATTTGCAAAGCCTTTAAGGCAAAGGTTCAAGGAGGCGGCGAATGTCTAGGTATGAAATGCAAGTGAACAGAAGCGGCGCGATGGAACACAAAGCCATGCTTACGCTGCGCGACATTTATCTTGCGCCTTACATGCAGCTTGCCACCGCCTTGATTGGAAAAGAGCGCCGAGCGGGCGGAAACATGTTCCGCCACCAGCTGGACACAATGACAATCCTCATCGACTACGGCTACATCGACAGCGTGCTCTTAAAAGCCTCGTGCATTCACGACGTAGTGGAAGACATTCCTGGCTTTGACACAAACAACATCATCAACGTTGACGAAGAAGGCGAAGACGTTTACCGTCTTGTGCTGGAAGTAACCCGCCGCAAGGAAGAGGACAAGCCTGCCTTTTTGCGCCGCATCATAAACGAAGGAAGCCAAAAGGCCAAGCTTTTAAAAACCGCCGACCGCATTTCTAACATGATCAGTCTCGGCTACGTCACCGACCCCAAGTTCATCGAACGCTATTGCGACGAGACTGAATTTTTTATTTTCCCCATCGCGCTTGAAGTTGACTACAACATGTACCAAGAGCTTATCAATCTTGTAATGACGAGGCGCAAGTACTTGGAAGATTCTGGGTATATCAAGTAGGAACGGACATTTCGCGCGCCAAAAGGTCGCGGGCGTCGAGGCGGGCCAACATGAGAAGGTCGCGGTCGCGGCTTAGGTCTGCAAGGCCAAGCTCCAGGGCGCCGGATTGGGCGGTTCCGTTGATTTGGCCAGGGCCGCGCAACTTTAAGTCTTCTTCGGCAATGTAAAAGCCGTCCGCGCTCTGCCGCAAAATTTTCATTCGCTCGATTCCGTTTTGGCTGATGTTCTTGGAATAAATCAAAAAGCAATAGCTTTGCTCGCTTCCGCGGCCGACGCGTCCGCGCAATTGGTGCAGTTGCGCAAGTCCAAAGCGGTCCGCTTGCTCGATGACCATGCATGTCGCGTTGGGAACGTCAACACCAACTTCAACGACAGTCGTCGCCGCAAGGATTTGAATCTTGTTTTGGCGGAAGTCGTTCAATATTTTTGACTGCTCTTCCTCCGGGATTTTTGAATGGAGGAGCGCGCATTTGTAGCCGGGAAAGACGTTTTTTGAGAGGTTTTCAAAGGCGTCGGTCGCGGATTTTATGCCATTGTCTCCAGAATTTTCTTCAAGACCAAAACTGGCGCCGCCCTCGCTTTCTTCTTCTGCTCCAATCGCCGGGTAGACAAAGTAGGCTTGGCGGCCCTTTTGCAATTCCTTGGCGACGGCGCCGTAAACGTTGGACTCGTGGCCTTGCGCAACAAGATACGTTGTAATCGGCTTGCGGCCGGCGGGAAGGCTTTTGATTACGCTAACGTCAAGGTCGCCATATACAGTCAGCGCAAGGCTTTGCGGAATCGGCGTGGCGCTCATCATCAAAAGGTGCGGCGAAACATAAACGCTCTCGCCGGCCGCGACCGCGCGGCCCTTTTCCACAATCGCCTGCCGCTGCATTACGCCAAAGCGGTGCTGTTCGTCAACGATGACAAGCTGCAAGTCCTTGTAGACTGTCGTTTTGCTGAACAAGGCATGGGTGCCTATCAAAATGTTTATGTCGCCGCTCTTAAGCGCTTTTAAAAGCGGAGAGCGTTGCGCAGCGGAAATGCTTCCGCTTAAATACGCCACGCGGACTCCAACAGCTTCAAGCAAGCGGGCGCTTGTCTCGGCGTGCTGCTTGGCCAAAATTTCTGTCGGCGCCATTATCGCGCACTGGCCGCCCCAATCGACGACTCTAAGGCAAGCGAAGAGCGCGACCAAAGTTTTTCCGGCGCCGACGTCGCCCTGCAAAAGCCGCTGCATTGTCCAAGGCGCTTTATTAGAGACCGCGGCGCCGCAATCTTGGGCTTTCAAAAGCTTGGCGCGCTCGTCGTAGCCGCGGTCGATGTCGGCGTTGATTTGAGTTATCACGGCCATTTGGTCTTTTGTCAAAGCGAAGGGGAGCCGCTCCAAGAGCGCGGCTTGCCTGGGCGAAAAAGCATTTTTTGGGGCGTCATTATAGGAACGGTATGTCGCTTCGCTAATTTTGCTAGAGGAAATGATTTCACTGCGCTCTTGCGAGCGCTGGCAATCAAGGCTCGCTTCGCTCAAGGCCTTGACTCGTTCCTTTTGCGGCGCGTCAAGAATTGTCGCGCCGCAATCTTGGGCTTGCGACAAGTCGGCCGCGGGAAGCGCGCCCTTATGCTCGACCGCCCTTTTTAAGACGGCCTTTTGCATGTCGAACAATTCTTGGTAAATCAAAGTACGCCGCGCGGATTCTAGTTGGCCAAAATCTTTTGGCTGGTGGATCGTTCGAATGGCGTCGCGCTTTTGCATAAGATCGCGGCGCGCGATTATGTCGCCCGGCAAATCGTTGTCGATTGCCGCTCCGCATTGCGAAAGGGCCGCGGCGATGGCTTTTGAAATTTTCTTTTGCGTAAGGCCGCTTGTCAATTTGTAGACAGGAAGGATTCCGCTTCCGGGGATCGCCGTGTTCTCATATTCTTCCAGCGCGCCGCTCTCCGCAATCAGTTCCGCCTCAAACGCGGAGGACTGCAAGGCGTTGTACTTGACGAAAAAGCTTCCGGTAACTGCTATCACCGCTCCGACCGGAAAAGACTTTTCCAAAAAAGGCCTGTTAAAGCAAATCAACTCCGCGCGCGCCGTGGAATCTTTGATCAAAATTTTAAGCGTCTTCATCCGGCCGTAGCCAAACCATTCATGGCCGGTTACGCTGGCGATCGTGTGAACTTCTCTTGCCGTTTCAAATTGGCTTAACGAAACTTTTTTTGTCCTGTCCTTGTAGGAGCGCGGATAATAGGACAGCAAGTCGCCAATCGTCCAAACGTTCAGGTTGGCCAATTGCTTTTGCATCGCAGGCCCCACTCCGGGCAAAGAGGAAACTGAAGTTTGGATTTCTGAAAGCTTCATTTTTTATCAGAACGGAATCATCGCGCAAATTTTTAACAAAGCTTTGACCGCGAACACTCCGCCAATTCTCAAAATCAAAAGAAGAATTATCGCAAAAACCATCGCGTTTTTGTACGCGACCAACCTGTTTCCTGTAAAGAATTTTGTAATTGTATAAACCAAAGGATTTAGCACAGAGTCAATTTGCGCCCACAACGGCGAGTACTTGTCCGCTCCGCTTAAAAAAACAATCAAGCGAATCACGAGAATGACGATCAAAAAGAAAAGTATTGAGGCAAGCACGTTCCAAATAATGGAAAAAGTCAGGATAAGAATCTCCGAAAAAGTGACCTTGGCGCCCGTTCCCAAATATTGCAAAATAAAACCGACAAGAGCCAAGACAGCGAGCGCGAAGAGCGAAGAAAAATCTATCGCGCCAAGACGCAGCCAGCCCCTCTTAAACAAATTCAAATACGGATCGCAAACCCTAGAAAGAAAGCGGCCAACTCCGGTGTAGCTTGCGCCCGGAATCCAGGTCAAGATAATTCTTACAACGCACAAAAGAGAATAAATTGTCAAGACGCCCGCAAGCGCGGTAAAAACATAAAGCATATTCACCTCAATAAGTCCAAACTTCTTTTACTCCGTTCATCATCTCGACCTCTTTTAGGAATTCCTTGTCGCAGGGAACCCTTGCCTGGTTGTTGCCTTTTACGATGTACGGGCCTTGCGCGGTGTTCACGTGGAAATACAAAACGCAATTTCCCTGCTTTGACAAAAGCAAGTCGCGCAAGTCTTGAATTCTTTTTTCGTCGCAGAACTGGTCTTCCAACTGAATGTGAACTTGTTGGATGGAACGTTCCTGCAAAGTGGCGATGTCCAAAAGCTCGTCAACCAAAAACGAAGGGCTTTCGCGGCTGGCGTCAAGCGTTCCTTTTAGCGCAACGACTTTTCCTTCCGAAAGCTGGCTGCGGACGACGCCCCAGGTTTTTGCAAAAAAAGTGATGTCAAAGAAGCCGGTCAAGTCTTGGATTTTTCCAAAGCACATGTCGTCGCCTTTTTTCGTTCGGTATGGCTTAAGCTCGCTGATCATTCCAATCGCCACATGGGACTTTCCGGAATTGCGGCGCTTCCAACGCTCGCTCTCCGGAACGCTTTCTAGATAAGCCTTTGCGGCCGTAGCCTCGCGCTCCAAATTGGCGCTTGTAAGGGTGGCGCAAGACTCGATCACTTTTCGGTAGTCGTCCAACGGGTGGCCCGAAACGTAAATGCCGATGCATTCTTTTTCTTGGTTCAGCTTTTCCATCTTGGGAAGGTCTTCCACTTCCTCAAAGACAAAGTCGCTGAATTCTTTTTCGCCAACGGCTTCAAAAAGCGACGCGCCCTCTTCCTTGCTTTTTTTCATTTGGTCAATGTAAGAAACCGCTCGCTCCATGTTCTGCAAAAGCGTCGGTCTGTTTTGACCAAGGCTGTCAAAGGCGCCTGTCTTTATCAAAACTTCAAGGGCTCGCTTGTTGACGGTCTTTGTGTCAACGCGCTCCAAGAAATCCAAAAAGTCTTTGTAAGGGCCGTTCTTGGCCCGCTCGTCAACCACGCACTGCGCGGCGCTTTCGCCAACGCCCTTGATTCCTTTAAGGCCAAAAACGATGTGGCCGTCAACTACGTCAAAGTAAATGTCGGAACGGTTTACGTCCGGCGGATCGACGGGAATTCCCATTCGCCGCGCTTCTTGAATGTAAACCGGCAAAGTGTCGGTGGAAGTGATTTCGTTTGTAAGGTTGGCCGCCATAAATTCCGCGGGCTTGTGGCACTTAAGCCAAGCGGTTCTGTAAGCCAAAACGGAATAAGCCGCGGCGTGGCTCTTGTTAAAGCCGTAGCCCGCGAAAGGAATCATGATGTCAAAGATTTCGTCGGCGTGCTCTTTGGTGTAGCCGTTTTTCATCGCGCCTTCTTCGAACTCTTTTTTCTTTCCCATCAAGACGTCCATCTTTTTCTTACCCATCGCGCGGCGCAGCATGTCCGCTCCGCCAAGAGTAAAGCCCGCGATGATTTGGGCGACTTTCATTACTTGCTCTTGGTAAACCATTACGCCGTAAGTTTCTTTTAGCAAGCCTTCTAGCGACGGGTCGGGATAGTGAATAGTCTCGGGCTTCCACTTTCCTTCGATGTATTGTGGAATGCAGTCCATCGGGCCCGGTCGGTAAAGCGCGTTGAGGGCTACCAAGTCCTCAAGCTTTTCGGGTTGGAACTGCTTTAAAATTTTTTGCATGCCCGGAGACTCAAACTGGAAGATCGCCACGCTGTCTCCGTTTGAAAGCATTTTAAAAGTTTCGGCGTCGGACTCAGAAACGTCTTCCGTCTTGAACTCAGGCTCGCCGGGCTTTCTGTGCTTGTTGACGATGTCTTCCGTATAGCGGATCAGCGAAAGCGTTTTTAGTCCAAGGTAGTCAAACTTTACAAGGCCGCAAGGCTCGATGATGTCCATCGTGTATTGAACGCCGACTTCGCCAGTCTTGGGGTCTTTGAATACAGGCGCCCAGTCAGGAAGCGGCGTAAGGCCGATAACCATTCCAGAAGCGTGGAGGCCAGTGTTGCGCTTTACGCCTTCCAACTTTAGGGCAAGCTCAAAAAGTTTTTTGTAGCGGGGGTCGTCCTTGTAGGGAATCAAGCCGCCGCCCTTGGGATGCTTTTCTGTCGGCTCGGAGAGCGTGTCCTTTAAAGTGATTTTTAAGTCGTCGTCAGGGATGCCTTTTTTTAGCATGTTTACTTCGGCGAGCGGAATGTTAAGAACGCGTCCAACGTCGGTGATGCAGTTTTTGGGCTTTAAGGTTCCAAAAGTTACGATGTGGCCGACGCATTCGTCGCCGTACAAATCGCGCGTGTGCTGGATGATTTCTTGCCTAAAGTCGAAGTCCATGTCAACGTCAAAGTCAGGCATTGAAACGCGCTCTGGATTTAGGAAGCGTTCGAAAATCAAGCCGTAGCGGAAAGGATCCAAGTCGGTGATTTCCATACAGTAAGCGACAAGGCTTCCGGCGCCGGATCCGCGGCCTGGACCAATCGGTATGTAATGCTTGGGGCAATTGTGAACGTTGTCCGTAAGAGACTTGGACCAGTGGATGAATTCCCATACGATCAAAAAGTAGCCGGAAAAGCCCATCGTAAAAATCGTGTTCATCTCGTAGTCGGCGCGTTCGCGGATTTCGGGAGTGATTTCCTTGTAGCGCTTTTTTAGGCCTTCTTCAACCAAATATTTTACGTAGTCGTTTTGGTCGCTCTGGTAGTCGTCGCCGTGCGTGCGGAATTCGGCGGGGAGCTCAAAGCGCGGAAGACAGCCTTTAAGTTCGGGCGTAGAGTATTGCTTGATCGTAAGGTTGCACATGTTGGCGATCTTGATCGTGTTGGCGTAGGCTTCCGGCAACTCGGGAAAGAGCAAGCGCATTTCTTGCTCGGTCTTAAAGTACCAGTTGTCCAAGTCCATGTCGCCGCCCATCTTTTGGTGGGGCTCGGTCATAATATTCTTAAAGCCGATGCATCGCAGCGCGTCTTGGGCCTCGGCGTCTTCTTTTTCCACATAGTGAATGTCGTTAGTGACGACCATCGGAATGTCCAAGTCGCGCGCGAGCTTTATCAATTTTTCGGCGACGATTTTTTGCTCGGGGATTCCGTGGTCTTGGAGCTCGATGTAAAAATGGTCGGGGCCAAAAAGCTCCTTGTATTCGCGCGCGATTTTGTAGGCTTCTTCCGTTCGGCCCGAAAGAAGGTACTGGGGAATCTCGCCCTGAATGCAAGCGCTAAGACAGATGAGGCCCTCGTGCCGTTCCTTTAGCATCTCAAAGTCGATGCGGGGCTTTCCGTAATAAATGGCGTTTTCGTCGCAAAAGGCGCGGCTGGAAAGCCAGGACATATTTTCGTAGCCCAACTGGTTTTCGCATAAAAGGATCAAGTGAAAATAGTGCGCCTTGTGTCCGTTCCCCTTGGCAAAAGGAACGTCGTTCTTTTCGGTATGGCTTCCGTAAGCCACGTAAAATTCTTCGCCGACAATCGGGTTGATTCCGTTGACATGGCAGAGCTTTTCAAAGTTGAGCGCGCCGAACATATTTCCGTGGTCGGTCAAAGCGAGGGCAGGCATATTGAGGCGCTTGGCCTTGGCGACAAGCTTGTCCAAGGTGGCGCAAGAGTCCAAAAGCGAATAGTCTGAGTGAACATGCAAATGAACAAAGCCCGCCACGGGCGTTCCTTCGGGCGCGGGGTCAAATTTGTGGTAATCTGCCATATATCCTCCATATTAGCGCATTTTGGGCGGGTTGTATAGGGCGCCGTTTTATGCTAGTATAGTCCCTATGGAAATTCTGACTCCTTGGACTGGGGAAATTCTCGCGCTTAGCATGATGCTTGTGTTGAACGCGCGCGTGTTTTGGACCAGGCGAACAAGAATTGACGCGCTTAGCCTTTTGGGGCCTTTT
>Ga0256407_10010691_pt1 | contig 12840 bp, 15 predicted proteins | sample RumenRJG_04DNA_FD_193489 | JGI IMG/M metagenome (GOLD analysis project Ga0256407, IMG submission 193489) | Bovine rumen microbial communities from Lethbridge, Alberta, Canada - RJG_04 | ecosystem: Host-associated > Mammals > Digestive system > Stomach > Rumen | place: Canada: Alberta... | reverse complement strand
TTGCCCTCATATTTCTTAAAGGTGCGACCGTTGTCTTTCGATATAGCCATCGACTGCGTCTGATGGTGCCCGGCAGAGGTGTAGAAAGCCACCACCTCGTTGCCGTTGGTAATGCACGAGCCGCTGAAGATGCTGCCCAACCAGTCAGGCTCAAAGGTCATGGGCTGTGCCTCCCAGTGAACCAGGTCCTTCGACGTGGAGTGGCCCCAGTGCATGTTCTCCCACTGCGAGCCGTATGGGTTATACTGATAGTAGAGGTGCCACACGCCGTCCTTGTAGAACATTCCGTTGGGGTCGTTCATCCATCCATACACAGGCGTGTGGTGATACAGCGGACGGAAGTGCTCGCGGTTGGCCGTGTCGAACACGTCGGAGAACTTGATTTCCTTCCAGCACACAAACTCGCCCACGGCCCCTTTCTGGCGGCGGTCGCCCCGGAATTCGATGTCCAGCAGGCGCGAGCCCTTCAGCTCGTAGGGCACGTAGTAGTCCACGCGGTCAATGGCCAGCTTCACGTTGATGCGCTGCACCATCTCATTACGACCGTCAAGCACGGCAATAGCGGCAATCTCCTCGTTCTCCTGGACGGGCAGCAATACGTACTTCTTGTTCTGGGCTGCCCGCACCATAGCGTGCTTCTCGCCCAGTACCATCGGCGTCACCTGGGCCTTGGCCAGTGACACCACCATCGCTGCAATCAGAGAGAATAATAGCTTTTTCATTTCTTAAGTTTTTAGTTAATCGAAAAATTATGGTGCAAATATACGCATTTCCCCAAAAACACGCTGCTATTTCTGTAACATAGTTAAAGAAAAATCGTTCAATGTAACATTTTTACTTATTATTGAACGATTATTGCTACCACGACGCCGATTTTTCCTGCTATTCCAATTTCTTCAGCGTTCCACCCCAAATATTCCCACGGTGGGAATTTTTACTTTGCTCCGTGCCGCCAAAAAAAAGAAACGAGTTTCTTTGTTTTTGCGCTCGACTTTTCGTAACTTTGCAAGATTTCTCAGTTTTTCTTTGTATAAAGGCAGTCTGGAGAATTGAAAGAAAATGGGGTTACGAATTGGCAACCGTACTCAATTCCACATTCTGCTATAAACTGCATCCGCTCGAGCTATGCTCGCTTGCTACCAACGGGACGCAAGAAAGAACACCCGATGCTGAGCCAGCAACCGTACTATGACTCATCATCGAGTGCAAAGTTACGAATAAGTGAGCAAAATACCAAATTTATTTGAGTATTTTCGAACGAGAGAACTCGAACTCGTTCGCTTGGCTTGTCCAAGAACTTCGAGACATCGTCTCAAAGGTAGTCATTCTTTTTGAAAGAACCAAATCTATTCTCCTCTTTTTCTTCTGAGCTTGCTCAACGCTCACGAACTGATTGCTGCATCTTTTGTGGCACCTGCCAGAAAGGTGCGTATTAGATTCTACGTTCTATTACCGAATTGCCTTGCGGATACAATCGAGTTATCTTGCACTCAGTTTAGCCTCAATCTCTTCTATGGTAGGAATTGTACCTTCCACCTTCTCTGGACTATTCTTGAGTTTGTCTATCAATAACATGTGATGGCCCCACGGAACAGAAAATAGGTCTTGCTTAATTTACTCAACAAGTTGCTGAGTAAATGCAACTCCATGAAATTGCTCAGCAACTTGCTGAGTAATTTGCTCCTCAACGATGGGGAACTTGTTGCATAGTCTAAATGGCTGCAGCAGCCTGCCTGAGTTCTTCAAAATATCGTTGTGTAGCCTGTTCGTTTGCTTTTTGGGCATCTTGGGCTGCCTCACGCATTAGTTGCGACAGAACCTCGTCGGTAGGCTCTTCCATACTTGTCAATTTATATGTGTCGATGCTCATTATGTAGTTCTTTTTTTTGTTGCTACAAAGATAGGAAAGATATCAATACCTTCCAAATAATTCAGGAGTTTTTTATCAATTATCCCACTTTAAATGCCACATTTGCATTCACTTCGTCGAAGGTGATATCTAAAATCTCTATTTTATCCAGCATGCCGCCTATTTGGTCAATCTTGTCTAAGTGAATCCGCAGTTTGTTGTCCTCCAGTTCCTCTACAAAGTCCTTGATTGATTCCTTAAACCACATAAGAGCGCCTTTGATAATCCACTCGATGCCGAAGCCTGCCTGATATGACAATGAGATATCATTTCCTGCTACTTGATCAACAGAAATATTGATAGTCGCATCCTTGATCACGACCTTCTTTGTGACACTAATAGTTTTCTCATCGACAAACCCCAACCTAACTTGCTGGTTGTACTTCTTCATCAAGAATGCCTCCAGTTCCTTGTAAGGTATTTGTAGATTCATATTCATTCCGATTGATTCTTGATGGTTCATAGCCATCATACCTTTGCTTTTATCCGACTTCTTCGTTTCTGACTTATTCAGCGTAGCCAAATCTTTCACCTTTGAAACGTAGTCGGCTATCATCTGTTTATAATCCGATTCACTCAGCGGATGCGTCTCAGTCCATGTCTTATCACACTTGGGGCATTCGTATTCAACTTGGATATCCTTGTATATCCACTTCTCCAATTCATCACCCCACTTCTCCATGTCAGTTCGCAAGAAACGCAATACGATTTCCTTCGAAGCCTTCCATATCAGTTTTCCACCAACAGGAATAAACTCCACAGCAGTCCCAGGTCCACCATGCAAAGCATCCCTGATAAACCCTCGCTTCTCTCTGCCAACTACGACATTATTGCAGTTAGTGCATTCTTGGATGTATTTGTGTTTCATGTTCTATTTATACTCATATTCGTAGTTTGTCGTACCAAACGGGAGCAAATCACACTCTCTAATATCTTTAATACTCTGCCACATCCACAATGAATTTGGCATATTCCATTTTCTATCCTTACCCAAAACTAGAATCTCCACAGAAGCCACATCTCTTACAACGATAAAACTCGCCATCCCATTTTGCTTTACCTGTGCAATTGGGACAGTCAATTATTTGCGGAAGACTATCGTTATCGTCATCCCCATAATCATAGTCTTCATCGTCCATCTCAGAGCAATCAATATTTAAAACTTCATTACCATGATCATCATGACCAATATACCAATTAAATTCTATATCATATCCAGTAGAACTACCATCGTAGTATTCTTCTAAAAAATAAACATATTCATCATTATCATAACGCTTAATTCTTTTCAAAATATCCTCTGCAGTCATATCATAGTTGTCTCCTTCCATATCAGTCGATTCTAAACATATATCTCCATCATCATCGACATAAATATGGTTTACTGTATAATCATCGTCATCATCGTCACAGAAGTTTACAATCCAATTCTTAAACCCTCTATCACAGATAATGTGTAACAATTTCTTTAATGCTTTAATCTTCATTGTCTTCCTTATTTACGTGTGTATTGTATATATGGAATCGCTCACCAGGATAAAACCAACGCTTATAATGATTAGGCATAGGGGTAACATCAGGCTTAACGTAGTGAACATTTGTTAACCTCGCAATGTTATACTTGGGATAATAGCCATATAGCTTTCCATTCTCTCCTTTTAGGATGAAAACAGTATTACCATTAAAAACAGCTCGCATCTCGTCATCCACATATCTATTTTCAAGAATTGTTTCAAATGTAGTTCGCAAAAGCTCTGCCAACTTTTCTGCCTTTTCTGGAAAGACAGCCTCAGTCCTCATAAATTGGTCATCACTCATGTAATAACCAATAAAGCGCATTTTGATTTTTATGTCTATATCTCTTTCCATTGTTCAGATAATTACAACTTATTTATATTTATGTACCAAGTGAATTAGGATTTGCAGCTGCCTCTTTAGTCGTTTTAATAGCCATATCATAGTTCCGTCTGTCGCTTTAACATCATAAATTGAATTTACAGCTAACCTTTCTTTTTCTTCATAACCTCACCTATTATTTCTATAAATTTGGGGCCATATTTCTTCGCAGCAGTGGCAGCAGCTGCGACAGTAGCTGTCACAACGACTTTAACAGCGTTCTGAATTAATTGTGGATTCATATTGCTTTGTATTTAATAGTTTCGTTTCTTCTTTTTTACACTCAATCTGCAAACCATTTAATAAGATGCCTTCTAACGATTTGCTGATATTATTATTAAACTCGTCTATCTTTACAATCTCAGGGATCTCACTATGTGTAAGATATTGCATGTTCTTTCTAAAAGTGGCATCATTCCAATCATTACAGTATTGTAGCATTACCTGATGATTACTGTGCATCGCAGATGTACCCCCCTTTAAATATAAGATAACATCAGAAAGAAGGATAAGACGGTTATATAATTGCAAATCATAAACATAATCTGCATATATATTGCGGTATTTCCCCACATCATCCTTAAAAAAATGTTTTAGAGTATTCCATGTTACCTGCCAACCGTTTTTGGGGGCCATTTCAAGTTTTTCATACTCACGATCTATCTGCTTGTGAAGTTGGGACAAACCTTTCTGCATCTCCATGTATGCAAGTGTTGCTGCACGATCTAAATCTTCTTGTGTCTTGAAAGTAGGATACAAATCCATGAATCCTTTGAAAGGTCCAATGACGTTACCTACTCGATCGTCCTTCTGTCCTTTCTTTATATCATCCACTTTTTCCTCAATAACCTCAATATTAGCAAGAACTGTCTGTACCATTCCCATCATTGCAAGGTTAGACAGACTTTGGGTTATCGCTTGCGAATCGGTTCCTTTAGAGATAGTCACTTGTCCCTGTATACCAGACTGCCCCTTAACCCTAATATTAGGAGTGAACGAGCCAGGGTTTTTACCTGACTTATCTAACGTTACCTTGCCCGTTTTAAGTGCTTCTCTAAGACCTTTTGGAATCTCAACAAAGAAACTGTCTGAATGTGCTATTTTGTTCAGAGAATCAACCACTACCATCGAACAATTCAGATGGTTCAGAAGGTTTGTTTTTTCCTTCTGAGTGATTTTGTCAAGCATCTGTGGCACTCCATATAAAGACAAAATATCTTTCTTTTTGCTTTGAGGGGCAATCTCTGTGTTTGGCTTTATTATAATATTGTTTTCCATTTGCTTTATCATTTACAATTCTCAAAAGCTCAATTCTTCTTGTCCCAATAAGCATTCAAATCAAATGTCCCATCAAAGTGTGGGTCTCTATCAAGACTAAATTTGTCTACTAAAGATTTCAGACATTTATCAATCTCATCTAAAGACAAATTCCCGTTAGTTGTCACTTTGAAAAACCACATTGCCCATTACTTGTTGGCTTATTATATTGAACATTTGGTCGATCAGCAACTAATGCGTCCTTAATTGCTTTTATGATTTCTAAATAGACATTACTTTTCATCTTCTTATTAATTAGTTTTTAGCTTCTTTGTATATTTGTACGCAAAGATAGGGAAAATTCCTGAAACGGCAATGCAATTACTCACTTTTTTCATATCACGGACTGATATTTATTCCAGTTACAAACTACTATTGCCATCTTTCAGGCGGTAGATGATGTGATTGATCATACTGCCTACTGTATTCAGCGTACGACGGTCTGCCGCAGAGAGATAGATGTGGTAATCGTTGTAAAGATGCTGGTTCAACTCACGATAATCTATATCCGTTAAGGCTGGGTTGCTGTCGAAGTGCAACTTCTTCTGCTTGTTACAGAAGACAAACAGGTCTAAGAGCTCCTGTCTCTGTTTATCGTAGTTCTCCATCTCAACTTTCAGCATCTCTCTGTACTCAGGTCTCGTTTCTGCCTCGATATAGAGCATCTGTTCCTTCATGCTTTCGAGCGTCCATTCTGCATCATGATTTACTCCGATACCGAAATTGTGTCGAAGGAGGAAAAGGAATTTGTCATTGTCGAAATAATAATTGTCGAAATCATCCGTTACGACATAACGGCGACGGCAAAACTCAAATGTGTACAGGAAATTGCGCATGAGTGGGGTGTTTGGCACCTCTTCTGACTCAATCAGTTTATAAGGAATATCCTTCAAATACGGTGATGATAGTACTTCAGCAAGTATTTCTTCTCTTTTGGACTGAATTTCTTCTTTCGTCATGATTCTTTATTCATTAAATTAAACACTCTGTGAAATCATATAGCATACTCCCAAGCCAAACAGATGTCTGTATCGCCATAAGGAGGGAAATTCCAAGTAGAACTCTTCCTCAGTGAGAGGAATTGACATGATGGCACATGCGCCCCAGAGCATTGCTGTATAAGAAAAGATTCTGGGGACACCAGCCAACACCATAGCTGTAACAATAGCCATGTGGAGGTAGGGAATACCTTTGGTTACAATATCTAACGTCATTATCTGCTAATATTTTAAGTTTCTGGGGGCAAAGTTAAGGGGGCGAGCGGACATAATGTGTCCGACTTCAATATTTTTTTGCAATACACCAATAATTTTGGAGTAAGTCCCGCATAGTTTTCTGTTTCCAAAGCCGCAACTGGTTCCTTAAAAGAGTGCAGCCTAATACCTTTTCTGTGTAGTGCCACACAAAAATGCTTGTCTGCTTTCTGATGAGCAAGCTCGGCAGGCATTAGGTTTTTGTTTCCCTGAATTGTTATTTCACAGAAAGAGATCTACACCGATTTGCGTTGTCAATAAAGGAAGTTCAACCTGTCCTAAAGTCCAAATTTTGGGTTACGGATAAGAAACCTAACTACTTCTTTAATCCTCCCAAATTTTCATTCAGTCTAAAACTGAACTTCTTCATTCTTCCCCGTCTTGCCTTTTATTTACGCGCTTTCTGCGTTAATTCTCCAAAATCGCTTCGTTTGTTACAAGCTTTTTTCGTAACTTTGCAGCGGCATTATATTATAATATGGTATGAAAAAGGAATTACTTCTATTGATTTTGGCCGTGAAAGCCTTCGCAGGGGCTTTCGGCCAGACCAGTTTCAGCGAGGCCACTACGCTGTTTCTGATGCACAGCAGCGGCAACCACCTGGAGTGCGGGACAGACGATGGCGGGTGGATAGAGGACCCCGGCACTGCCAACCCACAGCAGATGACCGTGACACCCGCTGGCCAGGGCTACTACACCATCCAGGTGGCCGGAGAGGAGAAATTCCTGTCCTTGTCAGGGCAGTGGAACTCAACATTCATTGACGACGGTTCGGCCGACGAGGCCAAATGGACCATCGAGCAGGGCACAGGCCAGTACGTCAGGATTCGCTGCAAAGCCAACAGCAGATATATGGGCACCGACAGCAACGACGCCCACCAGAAAGTCTACACCAACAAGGACGGCAACGACATGAAGCACCAGTGGTACTTCAGCGACAAGGTGAACGCCACGCCGCCCACCGACACGCTGCGTTACATGGTCTGCCCGCAGGTGGTGCGACAGCATTTCGACGGCTGGGGCGTGTCGCTCTGCTGGTGGGCAGGACAGTGCGGCAAGTGGCCGGACGAGAAAATTGACCAGATAGTGGACTGGCTGGTCAGTCCCACGGGGCTGAACTACACCCACTTCCGCTACAACATCGGTGGAGGCGACGACCCTGAGAACCGCCACTGCGACCCGCACCACATGGGCCGAGGCAAGGGCCTGAGGGCAGAAATGGAGGGCTTCAAAGACTTCAGTGGCGACGACTACCACTGGGACCGCGATGCCGCACAGCGCAAGATTATGCTGAAAATCAAGGAGAAGAGGCCCGATGCCGTCTTCGAGGCCTTCAGCAACTCCTGCCCCTACTACATGACCTACAGCGGCTGCGTCAGCGGCAACACCGACGGCGGCAAGGACAACCTCAGGCCGGAATACTACGAGGAATTCGCCCACTATCTCGTAGATGTCTGCAAACACTACAAGGACGAGTACGGCATAGAGTTCAAGACACTCGAACCCTTCAACGAGTCGGTCACCAACTTCTGGTATGCCAACGGCCCGCAGGAGGGATGCCACTTCGACTATCAGTCACAAATCAAGTTCATCCGCGTGCTGGAACCCATCCTGCGCGCATCGGGCCTCAACACCGTCATATCAGCCTCTGACGAGACCAACGTGGGCCTCTCCGTACAGGGGTTCAAGGAGTATAAGAACGCCGGCGTGCTGTCGAAGGTGGGCCAGTGGAACACCCACACCTACCAGGCCAGCAATGCCGACCGTGCCCGTCTGGCACTGCTCGCCCACCAGGCCGGCATGCCGCTGTGGATGAGCGAGACCGGCTCCGGCGGCAATGGCATCGGCGGCAACCTCGCGCTCGCCCAGCGCCTCATTGACGACGTGCGCTACATTCAGCCCGAGGCATGGATTGACTGGCAGTACATGGAGGAGGCCAACGACCAGTGGTGCACCATACAGGGCAGTTTCGCCAACCAGACCTGCAAGAAGGTGAAGAACTACTACATACGCCAGCACTGCACGCGCTTCATCCGCCACGGCTACGACATCATCACCTCGCCCTGCCCGCAGTCGCTGGCCGCCATCAATGCCGACCGCGACACGCTGGTGCTCGTGCTGCTCAACGAAGGGGCCAAGACGGTGCACACCATCGACCTCTCGCTCTTCACCGACCTGCCCGCACTCAGCACCATCAGGGCCTACCGCACATCATCGACCATGAACCTGGCCAGCAACAATAACGGCATCACCCTCGACGGCACCACCATGACCGTCGTCATGCCCGCCCAGTCCATGGCCACACTCGTCATCCCCGCCCACAGTGACGTTGTCGGCGCTGACGAGTTGCTGAAAGACGGATGCGAATACCTCATCATCCCCCGCCATGAGACCACACGCGCCATCACGGCGACAGGCAGCCGCGTGACCATAGAAGACATCAACTACGGCGATGCACAGCGATGGACTTTGACCGATGCGGGCGGCGGCACTTATGGCCTGCAAAACGCCCTCGGACTGCGCCTCACCGCCCACCGCAACAGCAACAGCACGTCGCTGACGGCACAGACAGCAACGGCCGCCGAGCAGGACTTCTACATAGATGCGGTGGACTACCCGTTCTTCAAGATTCTGGCCAGCAAGGGCCGCAGTCACGGCTTCGACCTCAGCAACGAGTCCACGGCGGCAGGCACCACGGTCACTGTCTGGCAGTATCAGGACAGCAACCCCACGCCCATCCACCGGCAGTGGACGCTCCTTCCGCTCAAAGCCACACAGCTTCTCACAGGCATTAGCGAAACGCCGCTGAACGGCCAAGTCGGAAATTGCCAATCGTCAAACAGGAAATACTTCGACCTCTCCGGCCGTCAGATTAACGGCCAACTGAAGAAGGGCATTTACATCGTCAACGGACGGAAAGTGGTGATACCGTAGGTCAATAGTCGTAGAGCCTGATGTGCAGGACTTTCCACTCGCCCACGCCGATACGGGCGTGACGGCCTTGGTGTGTCTTGGTTCTTTTCTGAAAAAGCGTTATCTTTGCACCCAAATTTCCTAATTTATCAATATTATGCTAACTATGATTTACCAACGATTGGCAACCACGCTGCTCACGGCAGCAATGCTGCTCGTCACGGCCCAAGCCGGGGGAGCGAAGACAGAGACCATCCAACGCAAGCTACTGCTGAACGCGCAGTGGCAGTTTGTTGAGAACGACAGCGATTTCACCCACTCACAGACGGTGACGCTGCCCCACGACTGGAGCATCCTGCACCGCTTTGACAAGGACGCACCGGCAGGCGGTGCCGGCGGCTATCTGCCTGCGGGCAAGGGCTGGTACCGCCGCACGCTGACCCTTGGCCGTGGCTATGAGGGCAAGAAGGTGCGCCTCTACTTTGAGGGTGTCTATATGAACTCACGTGTCTATGTGAACGGCCATGAGGCCGGCGGCTGGCCCTACGGCTACTCCTCGTTCTGGGTGGACGCCACACCTTATATTAATATAGGAAGCAACGAGATTGTGGTCAGCGTCGACAACTCGAAGCAGGGCAACTGCCGCTGGTATGCCGGCTCAGGCATCTACCGCAACGTGTGGCTCGTCACCACGGACAAGACCTACATCGACGACTGGAGCATCGCCTACACCGTGTCCGTCGGCGAAGGGCAGACGGCGGCAGTCAACTTCACCGCCACGGTCATCCAGCCCGACGGCAGTACCCGTCCGCTCCAGCGCACCATCAAGGTGGAGAACGCCCGTCTCTGGTCGCCCGACGACCCCTATCTCTATCAGGCCGAGCTATCTATCCCAGAGGGCGACCGCATCAGCGTGACCTACGGCATACGCACCATCGACTACAGCGCTGAGCGCGGTCTGCTGCTCAACGGCAAGCCCCTGCTGCTCAACGGTGCCTGCGTGCATCACGACAACGGCATACTCGGTGCCGCCGCCTACGACGATGCCGAGTACCGCAAGGCCCGGCTGATGAAGGAGGCCGGCTTCAACGCCGTGCGCACCTCACACAACCCGCCTTCGGAGACCTTCCTCCGCGCCTGCGACGAGCTGGGGCTGCTGGTCATTGATGAGTCATTCGACGGCTGGCGAGAGAAGAAGAACGGCAACGAATACGACTATGCCTCCATTTTCGACCAGTGGTGGCAGCGCGACATCGACGCCATGGTGCTGCGCGACCGCCTGCACCCCAGCATCTTCTGCTGGAGCACTGGCAACGAGGTGATAGAGCGCAAGAAAATTGAAATCATCAAGACGGCCCACCACCTGAAAGCACGTGTCAAGGCTGATGACCCGCAGCAACGGCCCGTCACCTCGGCCCTGGCCGCATGGGACAGCGACTGGGACATCTACGACCCGCTGGCTGCCGAACACGACATCGTGGGCTACAACTATATGATCTTCAAGCACGGGAGCGACCACGAGCGTGTGCCTGACCGCGTGATGATGCAGACGGAGAGCTACCCACGCGACGCATGGCGCAACTACCAGACGGTGCAGAACAACAGCTACGTCCTGGGCGACTTCGTGTGGACGGGGCTTGATTACGTTGGCGAGTCGGGCATTGGCCGCTACTACTATGAAGGCGATGTGCCCGGCGAGTCGTGGGAGCGTCCGCTCTACCCCTGGCACGCTGCCTACTGCGGCGACGTAGACCTCACGGGCGAGCGCAAGCCCATCAGCTACTACCGCTCCCTGCTATGGAACGGTGGTGCAACCAGTATGGCCGTGCGCGAGCCTGACGGTTACAGGGGCAAAGTGAAGACGTCGATGTGGAGCACGTGGCCCACACAGCGCAGCTGGACGTGGCCTGGCTGGGAAGGCAAGCCCATTGAGGTGGAGGTGTACAGCCGCCAGCCCAAGGTGAGCCTCTATCTGAACGGCCAGCTCGTCGGTACACAAGAGACAAAGGAAATGAAGGCCACCTTCAGGCTGAACTACCAGCCCGGCACCCTCCGCGCCGAGGCAGGTAGTGAGCGCAGCGAGCTGCAGACCGCCGGAAAACCTGCCGCCATCCGCCTCACTGCCGAAGAGCAGGCAATGGTCGGCGAACTCGCCTTTGTAGCCGTTGAGATAGTCGATGCCAAAGGCCGTGTCGTTCCCACAGCCGACACTGAACTGACCTTTTCCGCAGGCGGCACCGCCACACTGATAGCCGCCGGCAATGCCGACATCAAAGACGAGGATCCCTACTTCGACGCCAAGCACCGTGCCTGGCACGGACGTGCCCTTGCCGTTGTACGCAGCACAGGCAAGAAAGGAAAGGCCACGCTTACCGTCACTGCCGAAGGGCTGCCCACAGCCCGGCTCACCTTGAAGTAATAGGGCCCCTCCGTTGCGCCGGATTTGCAAATCCTGACGAACAGGGGGGAAAACTTGCTGACTGAAGTTTCCCACCCTTTCTTTTTAAGAGGATTTCTCTTTATTCGTCAGAAGATGCGCCGCTCTTCCCTCCCTTGTAGGGGTGGGGAGAGCGGCGGAGGCTAAATACAATTTATAGAACATACCTTAACTACGAATTTCACTAACTGAGTCCGCTTTAAAAAGTCCCAACATGTCGCGGCGAAGGCGTAGCCACTCCCCTCCCAGCAAGGGGAGGGGCAGGGGTGGGGTCTGTAATATCCTGTCTATGAGAAAGATACTGACCCCACCCCAACCCCTCCCCTACAAGGGAGGGGAGTGGCTGCGCATTGATTATTCCCCCTTTTTTTTCTCATGTCCTGACTTTTTAAAGTGGACTCAAAGAGAAAGAGCAGGAGAAAGTTCAGTACGGCCTTCTCTTGCTGAAATCACAAGACAGACTGCCCAAGAAATTCGTGAAGCATATCTGTGATGGTATTTATGAACTACGGACATAATATGCAGGTAACATCTACCGTGTTTTCTTCATTTTTGACGAGGGCGAGATAGTCGTCCTGTTCAATGGATTCTAGAAAAAGACTCAGAAGACACCGCAGAGAGAAATAGAAAAAGCAATCAAAATAAAGGAGGCATATTATGCAGACAAACAATCACAAAATCGTTGACTACGATGCCGTGCTGGATGCAAAGTTCGGCAAGGAAGGAACTCCAGAACGTGCACGCGCTGAAGAGGCTGCCTATTCTTTCTATTCTGGGCAGATACTTCAGGACGCCCGTAAAGAGGCAAAAATGACACAAGCTGAATTGGCTGAGCGAACGCAGACCACAAAATCTTACATTTCAAAACTGGAGAATGGCGTCATCATTCCCAGCGTCGGTGTGTTCTATCGCCTCATTGCCGCTCTGGGGATGAGGGTTGAAGTGGTAAAGCCCGTCTATTAATGAAAAAAAAAATTAACTTCGCAAATAGGGTGTTCAATTTGTTGTTCCCCTTTTTTCGCTGTTTATGAAGATATACTGACCCCACCCCTGCCCCTCCCCTACAAGGGAGGGGAGTGCCTACGGATTTCCATCTGCAGAGGGAAGCGGAAGCC
>Ga0256407_10010690_pt1 | contig 12841 bp, 9 predicted proteins | sample RumenRJG_04DNA_FD_193489 | JGI IMG/M metagenome (GOLD analysis project Ga0256407, IMG submission 193489) | Bovine rumen microbial communities from Lethbridge, Alberta, Canada - RJG_04 | ecosystem: Host-associated > Mammals > Digestive system > Stomach > Rumen | place: Canada: Alberta | collected... | reverse complement strand
CCAGCTCCTGGAAGAGTATGCGGGTAAACTGGATAACCTCTACGGAAAGACATATACCGGATATCTGTGGGATGTGAAGAAAGAGGAATTCAGCAGCCGGCAGGGATATGACACGACAGAAATACCTGCTTCTGACGCGGCCTTCAGAATCGATGACTTTGATCAGGACGGAACGGCTGAACTCCTGGTCGTCTCTGTCAAAGAGGATTCGACGCTCAAACTCACCATGTATGAGGTCGTAGCCGGGCAGGAGATTTTCCCGGCGGATTCATACGACGCAGCGGCAAAGCAGTACGAAAAGGACTTCAGAATCTATGCCGCGGAACAGGGACCGACATATACCAGTGTCTTTTCCTATGATAAAGGCGGGCCCTGCATCGGTATTGACAGCTTAGGATTCGGAATGCAGGCAACCGGAAGGATACGGACTATTCTTACTGTAAAATATGACGGAAATCATTTCCTGCAGGAAGGAGAAGCCTATATTGACAGATCTTCGGGCGCCTATTCAGAAGGGATAGGGAGAGCAATCCGCGGGAAATTGGAACCCTTTGGAACAGATCCTCTTATGGACAAAGATGTCGAGCGCATTTTCGAGGGCTTCCCGATTGACAAATACCTCCCCGATGCCCGGGAGATTATGAGGACGGATACGGTCGCTGTATATGATATCGATCAGTATTCCGAATGGCTGAAAAAAGGCGCTCCCGATAAGCTGGAGGCTACGTCTATCCATTTTGCGGAGCAGAACGAACTCTACAGCAGGGAAATGAATGACCGCTTTTCCGGAATGCTCTCCAGCCATATCGGCAGAGAACTTGAATTTGCCGACGAACTGGGCAACCAGGGGACGGTGGACTGGTCAACAGAACTGATCGCGTATGGAGAAAGCGGAAACCTGTTCAAGTCCGGATACACATATGTCAGCCCGGATGAGAAAGCCAGGGAGAAGGAAGTCGAGTTCAAATTTAACAAGCTTTCACTCTATTTCTGGGAGACAGAAGAAGGAATCTGGCTGCTGCCGGAAATGAAAGAAGAAGAGAGAGCCCTTCTTCTGAAAGATGGGACTCTGCCCGAAAATGCCGTGCTGGTATACAGTGAAACAGAGCATCCGGATCCGCTCGAACCTTCAGCAGAGGGCGATCACCGGTCCATTGAAAAATACTCCGGGAATATACAGGCCTATAGTGATATTGTGATTTACAGGGCATACAATATACCCGGCAAGGACCTGGAATCCCGCGACTGCACCAATATTATCTGGAAAAAGGACACAGGGCTGATCGGATATCAGCACAGCAGAACACCTGCGGGCGCGGACCTGATCCGCGCAAGGGACTCAATGTATGTGGAAGTAGATGGCATGAGGCTCGATGTCAAGTGAGAACCACGCCGGCCATGAACAGGTTGAAAGAGGGCGCACCCACGATATTGGCAGCGCCTGGAAACCTGTCCCGGCAATGAGCAGGGCAAACAGATAACCGGTTCTCCGGAAAGGAGCTGCTATGCCAGATACCCAGATTGCCGTCCGATACTGCGGGGGGTGCAGCACAACCTATGACCGCGAAGCCGCGGTAAAGCAGCTGCAGAATCTTCTTCCGGAATACTCCTTTGTCATTGCGGAGCCGGGAAAGCGCTACAGGGCAGCGCTGATCGTCAACGGGTGTTCCTGCGCATGTACATCGACATTGACGCTGGCTGTTCCAAAAGACAGGCAGGTCAGCATCGAAGGGTTCCCGGATCTGATTTCCGCCCGCGACCGCCTCAGGGAAATACTCAGCACCCGCACATGAGAAATGTTTGAAGAAGCACATCCGGGAGGGGGAGGACTGATCATGAGCTTATACGCAATCGGAGACCTGCATCTTCATTTTCAGTCTGTCCTGAAGGCGCCCGGGCAGCTGCACGGGAGAGTGTGGAAAAACCATGAGCAGAAGTTCCTGAAGAACTGCCGAAGGCTGATCACGCCGGAGGATACGCTGGTTCTGGCCGGAGACCACAGCTGGGGAAAGAATCTGGCGGAGTGCGGGGAGGATCTGCAGTATATCATGGATCTTCCCGGCCGCAAGATCCTGACCAGGGGCAACCACGATATGTTCTGGGATGTCAAAAAGACGAGACAGCTGAACGAGCAGTTCAGCCCGGCGCTGACATTTTTGCAGGACAGCTATGAATCCTACCGGGATTACGCCATCGTGGGCACCAAGGGCTTTACTTTTGAGGGACCTTTTTATCTGGACCGCCGCGGGCGGATCACCGGATGGGACGAGAGGGAGGAGGAGCGCGCGAAAAAGCTGGTCGCCAGGGAGCAGGTGCGCCTGCGCAAGTCCTTTGACCTGGCAAAAAAAGACGGATACCGGAAATTTATCATGTTTCTGCACTATCCGCCGACCAGCATTCTGGAGCAGAGAAGCTGCTTTACCGATATGGCGGAGGAGTACGGGGCGGAGCAGGTGATTTACGCCCACTGCCACGGGGAGTCCAGATTCCACGACAGCATTATGGGAGAATTCCGCGGTGTCCGCTACAGTCTGGTATCGGGCGACTATCTGCGGTGGAATCCCTTGAAGGTTCTGTGATCATCGTTACGGCGCTCCAAAAATCAGGCGGGCCTGAACTCCTGTAACCGATCATACCGGGCAGACATCAGATATAAACTTAAGAATGCACAGATTACTCTGCTGTGATATAGTTATTAGATAAAGACAAGAGAGCATAAATGAGTGATAATATAGAGAAGCAGGCGGTGCACCTGGTTCTGCTGCATTCCAATGACATACACGGGGATTTTTCGGGGCAGGTCAAAGACGGTATTTTGACAGGAGGGCTTTCCCTTCTCTCCGGAGTTCTACGAAAGATCCGGCAGCAGGAGGCGAATGTGATCTACGCGGTTGCCGGTGACATGTTCATGGGATCGATCATTGACCAGGAATACAAAGGCCTGTCCACGATCCGGATGACAAATACTCTGGAGCCGGATGCATTCTGCCTCGGTAATCACGAGGTTGACTACGGGCTGATGCATCTGCTGTTTCTGGAGAAATGCGCGGATTTTCCGGTCGTGTGCGCCAATATTTATATCCGTGAACTGAACAGAAGAGTTTTTCTGCCCTGTGTCGATCTGGTGCGGCAGGGAGTGAAGGTGAGGATCATAGGCCTGCTGACGGACAGCATCGGCGAGAAACTGCTTCAGGAGGAGCAGGTCGACAGCAGTGTCAGTATACGGAATCCCATGAAGGAAATCGTGCAGCTTCTGCAAAAGGAGCAGAGAGAACCCGCGGACCTCACAGTCCTGCTGACTCATCTTGGAATTGAAGAGGACCGGAAGCTGGCGGAAATGTCAGCCCCGGAGTGGGGAGTGGATCTGATCATCGGAGGGCATTCCCATACCTTTATGGAGAGCCCGGAGCTGGTGAACGGAATCCCGATCGCCCAGGCTGGTTTTGGCAGCGGACAGCTGGGCAGATTTGACCTCTACGTCGAACCGGAGAAAAAAGAACTTGTGGACTGGAAATGGCAGCTGCTGAAGATCGATGAAAACACAGGAGAGCCGGATCCTCTGATCGATTTCTACATGGATAGATTCAGAGCGGAGGTGGACAGGAAGTATGAGCGTACCCTGGTCACTTTCCCGTGCGAATATACGCATCCCTGGTTTCACAGGGAGACCCAGCTCCTGGATCTGTTTGCGGATCTCTACCAGAGGACTTTTGAGACAGACGTCTCCCTTCTGGCGTCCAATGTGATCCGGGCAAAGAAGCTTGGTCCGGTGCTGACTTATAAGGAATTTATTATCGGTTTTCCATATGAAAACGCAGTCTATCAGCTCAGGGTGACCGGCAGGCGGCTGGAACAGATTATCCGGCATACACTGCGCAAAGATGCCTGGGAGGGCACTTCGATCTATATCTTGTTTTCGGAGAACATGCGCGTCGAGATCACGCGTGAGGACAAGATCGTTCAGAAAATAGAGATTTACGACGGAGACATTGAGCCGGACCGGATTTATAAGCTTGGGATTACAGAATATTCCTATAAGAACCCGGAACTCTTTCTGGGGATTGAGCCCGGGGCTCTGGGAACGGAGATAGAGGTCAAAAAGGTCAGTGACAACGACAGGGTGTCGTTCTTTGAGTACCTTTCCCTTCACAGCGAGTTCACTCTCCGAAACGAGGGAAGGCTGGTGCTTCTGGACTGACACCGCCGGGATCGGCCGGACTGAAACTGCTGTGATTTGCCGGGCAGGCGCTGCCGGACAGACGCCGCTGGGATTGGTCGGACTTTCACCGACATCATATAATTAGCCTTCCGGTATTTTCTGCAAAGAGGAAAAATGAATATTCTATTTATTGTCAACAGTGCCGCACTGGGGGTGGGCCTGGCAATGGATGCTTTCTCGGTCTCGCTGGCCAACGGGCTGCGCGAGCCCCGTATGGGACGGGCCAGGATGTGCGCCATCGCCGGAGTTTACGCCTTCTTCCAGTACATGATGCCAATGATCGGCTGGCTCTGTGTGCGGTTTATCGTGGAAGTCTTTTCCTATCTGGAGAAGATGATCCCCTGGATCGCTCTCCTGTTGCTGCTGATGATCGGCGGGAAAACGCTTGTCGAGGGACTGCAGGAGAGAAAGGAAGGGGAGGATAATACCGGCAGGCAAGGTCTTTCCGGGGCGGAGCTCCTGATCCAGGGAATCGCCACCTCGATCGATGCCTTGTCGGTAGGGTTCACGATTGAGAGGTACGGGTTTGGCATGGCAAACACAGCCGCCCTGATTATCGGCGCCGTGACTTTTTTCCTCTGTCTTTGTGCTCTGAAGATCGGGAAGAAGGCAGGAACCAGGCTTTCCTGGAAGGCCTCTGTTCTGGGCGGATGCATCCTGATTGCGATCGGTCTGGAGATTTTTATAAAAGGAATGCTGTAAAGCGGATACCGCGCAGGGAAGCGGGAAGATATAACGAAGGGACGGCAGACGGGGCGTGTAACGTCAACAGTGAAATACTCGCACTCATCAGAGAGGCAGGGCAAAAATGCTTTATACGGGTCTTTACAATCTAATAACGGAAATATTGTATATTGTCGGATTGTGGAAAATATTCAGGAAATTCGGACAAAAGGGATGGTATGCCCTCATTCCGGGATATCGCTACTATAGACTGGGTGTCTGCAGCGGCAAGGATCTGGATGGAATCTACTGTTTTATTCTGGAGATTGGGATCCGTATCCTTTCCTTCATGAGTGACGACGGGGATATCCGCACTGCCGGCCAGATGGCGGTCGCCGTGCTCCTGATGGTGGGGACGATCCTGATGGTTGTCTTTGAGATCCGTATTATCCTCGGTATCCTCCGCGTCTTCAAATTGCCCAAAATATGGGCCGTCGTATGGGAGCTGCTGCCCTGGTTCGTCGCCCTGAAGATCGGGTTCGGCAAGCAGTATAAGCCTGTGGGCTTTGCCATGCTCAGGGAAGAAGGGCGTGAAGGCGGTCTGGTTCCCGCGGATCTGAGCGCCCCGGTGGATAATCAGGCGATTGAAAACGGTCTCGTCGTCAGTATTAAGGAAAGAAAGGTACGGGATTTCACCAGGACCCGCTACCTGCTCAAGGACGTCCATCTCTCCATACCCAACGGCTCCCTGGTCCTGCTGCTCGGAGGATCCGGGGCGGGAAAAACCACCCTGATCAGCGCCATCAACGGCTATGAAAAGGCGAACGCGGAGATACTGCTCAACGGAGTGAATGTCTACAAGCACTATAACGAGATGAAGCACCGGATCGGCTTTGTGCCCCAGCAGGATCTGCTCCGCATGAACGATACTGTGCAGAAGACCCTGAACGATGCCGCGCTTCTCAGACTTCCCACCAAGGTGGACAGCAAGGAGAAAAGTGAAAGGATCCACAGCGTCATGGAAGTCCTGGGTCTCACGGAGGGGGCTGACGGCCTGGTCTCCAAGAAATCAGGAGGACAGAAAAAACGCATTTCAATCGGAGTGGAACTGATCAGCGATCCGGATCTCTTCATACTGGACGAACCGGATTCCGGACTGGACGGTGTTCTGGCGCGCGAGCTGTTTGAAAAGCTGAGGGGTGTCGCCGACGGCGGAAATATCGTCATCGTGATCACCCACACACCGGACCGCGTCATAGATCTTTTTGACAAAGTGATTGTGCTGGCAAAGGACTCCGGTAAGGTCGGCAGACTGGCTTATTACGGGTCACCCAGGGACGCAATGGCGTTTTTTGAGAAAGATTCCATGGAAGGCATTGTCATGGCTGTCAACGGTAAGGACGAGGGCGGCGAAGGCAGAGCGGACGAGTTTATTGAGAAATACGCAAAAATGACGACGGAAAAGGGGGCGGCTGTTAATGGATAAGAAACCTCATTATCGCGGACGGTTTTCCCAGGTCTGGATCTATCTCGGGAAATTCCTGAGGATGTTTGTATACCAGAACGACTGGAAAGTATTGCCTATGGCGGCGCTGATCTCCGGCCTTGTGGTTTTTGTGGTCGGCAGAAATTTGTTCCGGACACAGGAGGGAACACTCACAGGGTGCTTCGCTCTGGTCTGTGTGTGCGTATGGAACGGCTTCTTCAATTCGATCCAGTCTGTGTGCCGGGAGAGGGCGATCATCAAGAGAGAGCACCGCACCGGCATGCATATCAGTTCCTATATCGTCGCACAAATGATCTACCAGATGTTCCTCTGCCTTGCCCAGACTGCAATCCTGCTGTTCGTCTGCGACCGGACAGAAGTGTATTTTCCCCAGAAAGGGCTGATCACCGACTGGTTCCTGGTGGATCTGGGTATCTCGATGTTTCTGGTCACATATGCGTCGGATATGCTGTCCCTGGTCATATCCTCGATTGTGCACACAACGACTACAGCTATGACAATGATGCCGTTTATGCTAATCTTCCAGCTGTTGTTTTCTGATGGAATGATAACTCTGAGCGGAAGTGCCAAGAAGCTGTGCAATGTGACGATCACCAATTGGGGACTCAAAGTATTCTGCGCGCTGGGTGACTACAACAATCTCCCCATGGTCACTCTCTGGAACACCATCTGGAAGTTCCGCTCCATGGATATTGACGGACAGAAGCCCATCAAATTGATGACGGATTATATCCTGAAAAATGGTATGCGCGAAGAACTTCTGCTGGAGTCGGGCAAGTATAATATGGTTGCCTCTTATGCCAGTACCAGGGAAAATGTTCTCATGTGCTGGGGCATCCTCGTTGTCATGTGCCTGGTGTTTGCCCTGGCGTCCATGATCTTACTGGAATTTATCGACAACGACAAGAGATGAGCGTGTCCTGAAAAATACTTACTGACAGTCGGGTGCTGACAATAAAAGGAAATTTGAAAAGAGAATAATTTCCCCGCCCCGACAATACAAGGAAGCATTAAGGAGCAATATAATATCAATAATATTAAGAAGCATAACAAAAACCCTGCGGGATCTTCCTTTCGGAATGAAACCCGCAGGGTTTTCTAATCTGATATACCTGTCCGGCGGTCTTGACATACCGGCAAGCCGTACCGCTTTGGGGCGGTCATGGGCAGATCATGGGCAGACCATAGACAAATCATGGGGGACGGAGGACGGCAAATGAACTGCATAGCAGTTCATTTTGACGCCTCTGCCCTTACACTTCAAATGTTCTTATTCGTATGTTCTTATTCGTATGATCTTATCCGGATATTTTTGTCCGGTAATTTTTAAATCAGATCTCGAACAGTTCCGCGTAGGCCTTGAGGGCACCGTCGGTATCGTGAGCCAGGACGCGTTTGGCGAGGAGTTTGCCCAGCTGGACGCCTTCCTGGTCGAAGCTGTTGACGTTCCAGATGAAGCCCTGGAACATGACTTTGTTCTCGAAGTGGCCCAGCAGGGCGCCGAGAGATTCGGGATAGAGCTGGTCGCCGATGATGATGCTGGAAGGACGGCCGCCGGCGAATGCCTTGTTGGGGTTCTCGTCATCCTTGCCGCAGGCAAAGGCCATGATCTGGGCGACAACGTTCGCGCACAGCTTCTTCTGGCTGGTGCTGCCCTGGATATCGACGTCCATGCCGATCTGGCTGTCTTTGTAGCCGACGAACTGCATGGGAACAATGCTGGTGCCCTGATGCAGGAGCTGATAGAAGGAGTGCTGGCCGTTGGTGCCGGGCTCACCGAAGATGACGGGGCCTGTCTCATAGCTGACCGGCTCGCCGAAGCGGTTGACGGACTTGCCGTTGGACTCCATATCCAGCTGCTGCAGATGTGCGGGGAAGCGGGACAGGGCCTGGGAATAAGGCAGGACCGCGGTGCACAGATAGCCTTCGACGTTGCGCTCGTAAGCGCCGATCAGGGCATCCAGCAGAGCCGCGTTCTGGCGGATATCGGGATTGAGGGCAGCCTTGTCGGACTCAGCCGCGCCGTTCATGACACGCGCGAAGATCTCGGGGCCGAAGGCCAGGGAGAGGATCACAGCGCCGACGCAGGAAGAGGAGGAATAGCGGCCGCCGATGTAGTCATCCATGAAGAAGGCTTCCAGATAGTCTGAGCTGGATGCCAGAGGGGATGTCTCGCTTGTGACTGCCAGCATATGTCTGGAGGGATCCACACCTGCGTTGCGCAGAGCGTCGCGGACGAATGCCTCGTTGGTCAGGGTCTCCAGCGTTGTGCCGGATTTGGAGACAACGATGAACAGGGTGTGGGGAATGTCGACGGACTTCAGGACTGCACTCGCGTCGTCGGGATCGACGTTGCTGATGAAGCGGGCTTCCATCTTGAGAGTGTCGTTTTTCTTTGCCCAGTTCTCCAGAGCAATATAGATGGCGCGGGGGCCCAGATCACTTCCGCCGATACCGATCTGAACTGCGGTGGTGAACTTCTCGCCTGCCGCGTTTGTGATCTCACCGGCATGGACCTTGTTCGCGAAATCGGCGGCTTTTTTCTGCTGGGAGGTATAAAAATCACGCTTATTGACGCCGTCCGCGATGACATCGCCCAGCTGCTGCGCGCGGCAGAGCTGGTGAAGGACCAGGCGCTTCTCACCGGTGTTGATGACAGCGCCGTTCAGAAGCTCTTTGTACTTGTCAATGAGCTGATGCTCGTCCGCAAGCTCCTGAAGGACTTCGAGAGCTTTGTCGTCGACGGCCTTTGCCGCGAAGTTGTACTTCATTCCGCATGCCATGGGAACGCTGTACTCCGCGACACGCTTTGCGCCGTTTTCGCCGGCCATGGCTTCGACGATATTGACGCGGCCCTTCAGAGCAAGAAATTTATCGTAGACTGCAAGCGTGTCAAGATTTTTCCAGGAAATCATAAGAAAATCCTCCTTACTAAAAAAATATGAATTGGCTTCATACAGCACAGAAAACTGCCGCCGGCATCGCCCTTGGGCGAAGCACTTCAGGCGGTTTACACAGGCACAGACACAAAACCCTGTGTAAGAGATATGAATAGATTCATTATAATAATTCTTGTGCAGAATGTCCAGAATTGAAAGTGGTTATCGGCATTACGTTTGTGAAAATTTTATTCTTCATCGCGGGTATAATACCGCGATGAAGAATAAACGCTCCGCGAGGATGCGCACGGATGCGGTACGGAAGATGTTGACATGTCTTTGAAAAAAACAAGACATGTCAACCCGCATCCGGCGCGCAAGACTCGCGAGCGAGTCTTGAATAAACCACAGATCCGCCTGAACTTCGAGGTGCTTTTGTACTCAGGAGCGTACATAAAACCGAGGTGAGCGGAAATTATGTTAAAATACAGAGCTGCCTGAATTTCGAGGCGCTTTGCGCGTGATTTTCGTGCAAAAACGAGTATAACAGCTGTTTACCACACCGCAGACCCGCCTGAAACACGAAGTTTTCTGCGCGTTCTCCGGCGCAAAGTTGCGGCGCAAAACCCCGGCTATTGGGGACGGATGTCTTGCAATCATTGCCTCTCAATGGTATTCTGAGCGGGAACCCCCAAAGGACGGTGGAAAACCCATAGTCTGGTTTTTACAATAATAGATATAGATAGCAGAAAGGAAGACACATCGTGATTTACAAAAATATTCTGGAGGCTGTCGGAAATACACCCATGGTCGAGCTGCAGCGCATGCCCGAACCGGGAAGTGCCCGTGTGCTGGTCAAGGTGGAAGGCCTTAATGTCGGAGGGTCGATCAAGACCAGGACAGCCCTCAATATGATCGAGCAGGCTGAGAAGGACGGTATTATCGGACCCGACACGATTATTGTGGAGCCCACCAGCGGAAACCAGGGGATCGGACTGGCCCTGGTCGGAGCGGTCAAGGGATACAGGACGATCATCATCATGCCGGATTCTGTCAGCGAGGAAAGGGCCAAACTGGTCCGTCACTACGGCGCGGAAGTCCGTCTGATCCACGACGCGGGCGACATCGGCGCATGTATCGATGAATGCCTGCAGACAGCGCTCCGGATGCAGAAGAAGAACCCCAGGGTCTTCGTGCCCCAGCAGTTCTCCAACCCCAATAACACGCTGGCACAGAAAAATTATACAGCCCTGGAAATCCTGGAGCAGGTGGACGGGCCGATTGACGGTTTCTGCAGCGGCATCGGGACCGGCGGGACTCTGACCGGAATCGGCGAAGTCCTCAAGGAGCACAACCCGCAGATCGAGATCTGGGCGGTCGAACCCGAAAACGCCGCGATCCTGGCGGGAGGCACGATCGGGACCCATATTCAGATGGGAATCGGCGACGGTATTATCCCGGATATCCTCAATCGGGAGATCTATGATGACATCTGCGTCACGACAGATGCCGAAGCCATCGAGACATCCAAGAGACTGGCCAGGGAGGAAGGACTCATGGTCGGCATCTCTTCGGGAACAAACGTGACGGCAGCCCTGAAGCTGGCAAAAAAACTCGGCGAGGGCAAAACCGTTGTAACAGTACTGCCCGACACGGCCGAGAGATATTTTTCCACACCTCTTTTCGGAGAATGATCGGGGAACAACAGATAAAGGTCCGGCCCACCGCGGCAGGGAGGTAAATGATGGAAGACAGGAGCCGCAGACGGCAGTTCCGCAAGATCGTTGTCACAGGAGGACCCTGTGCCGGCAAGACGACCGGACTGACCTGGATCCAGAATTCTTTTGAAAAAATGGGTTACACAGTCCTGTTTCTGCAGGAGCCTGCCACGGAAATGATGACGGCGGGAGTCACGCCGGCGCGCTGCTCGTCTCCCATGGCTTACCAGGAGTTCCAGATGGAACTCCAGTATGAAAAAGAAAAGCTTTTTGAGCGGGCGGCACTGGATATTGCTTACGCGCATCCGGAAGCGGACGCGGAGGAGAAGGGCACAGAGGAAGAGGGGAAGACGCCCCTCGTCCCCAGAAAGGTGCTGGTCGTCTGTGACCGCGGTTTTTTTGATAACCTCGCCTACATGAGCGGCGAGGAGTTCAGGCAGGTACTCGAAAAGCTGAATGTCACGGAGGAAAAGCTTCTGGCGGGATATGACGGGGTCTTCCATCTGGAGACAACGGCAAAAAACGCGACTGTATTTTACGGAAACGCAAACAATGCGGTTCGCGGCGAGACGCCCGAAGAAGCGGCCCGGCTGGATGACCGCCTGATCGAGGCCTGGTCAAGGCATCCGCACTTTCGGGTGATTGAAAATTTCAGCGGTTTCGAGGACAAGATGAGGCTGCTGGTCGCGGAGATCGCGGCATGTCTGGGAGAGCCTGTTCCGCCTGAGATACGGCGCAGATACCTGATTGACTATCCTGATACGGAAATGCTGGAAGGCCTTGAGGACTGCCACCGGATCGAGATAGAGCAGGCGTATCTGCGGTCCGCGGAGAATGTGGAGATCCGCATCCGCAGCCAGAAGAGCGGCGCGGACAGCATGTTCTATGAGACCAGGTATCTTCTGTCTGAAGGAAAGAGACGCCTGGATTCGGAGCTGAGGCTGTCAGCCCACAATTATCATAAGATGCTGGCACATGCGGACCCGGACAGAGGAAGGCTGAAAAAGACCCGCTACCGTCTGAACTGGAAAGGAACCAATTTTGACATAGATCTGTATGAAATGTGGGGGGACCAGGCTCTGCTGGAGGTCTCTCTGCGGGATGAGGATCAGCAGATCGACTTTCCTCCTTTTTTAAGTATCAGGAAAGAAGTGACCGGCGACGAGCGGTATGAGATTTCTCATCTGGCAAGGCACTATGCTGCGCTGAACGCATCGCCATCGTCAGACCCCGCACAGGGCGCAGCGGAAAACCATTAAGGCGAATATACAGAAGGTAAGAGCAGGTACGGAAAGGTACTGAAGGGTACGAAGAAGTACGAACAGATACGAAGAAGTACGAGGAGGTGCTCACAATGGCGAAGGTATGTCTGCGAACAAAAAGGAACAGGCGGATAGGCGCCTTTGTCCTGCCTCTGGCACTTGCGGCCGCGCTTGTGGTATCCGGATGCGGGGCGAAGACAGACAATAATGGCGGCGGTACGGAAGCGGTCAGCGGGACAGGCAGCCAGGAAAATGGATCCGGAGAGGATGGAAAAGACTCTTCCGAAACTGACGGCGGGACTGCCGCTGCAGCGGATGCCGCTGCGGAAAAGAAGGATGCCGGGGCAGCCGCGAAAAAGAAAGAAGCAGAGGCCTCAGCGGTCAGTGGGACCGGAACTGAGACTGCTGCCGCCGGCAGTACGGACAAGAAAGCCGGAAAGAAGGACGCTGAGGCTGATGCCAAAAAAAAGGACGCCGAAGCTGATGCCAAAAAGAAGGCCGCCGAGGCCGCCGCAGGAAGCGGGACCGGCGCTGCAGCGGATGCTGCTGCGACAAAAAAGAGCGCTGAGGCAGCCAAAAAGAAGGCAGCCGAG